>Ga0102945_1000079_pt1 | contig 35052 bp, 33 predicted proteins | sample SalPonred_H2O_MG_FD_78207 | JGI IMG/M metagenome (GOLD analysis project Ga0102945, IMG submission 78207) | Salt pond water microbial communities from South San Francisco under conditions of wetland restoration - Salt Pond MetaG R2_restored_H2O_MG ...
AAAACAAGATTGGAAGTTCAAAGCCAGCACAATAGATATTCACAAGTTGCAATACAAAGATTTTAATTTTATTTCGCACAGATATGATGGATCAGAAGTAGAACTTGTTGATTCTGCAGATACCGTTATTAATACAAGTTGCGAACATATAGAAAATTTTAATGACTGGTATAATAAAATTCCTCAAGGCTGTTTAGTAATTTTACATACTAACAATTATTATGCAATTGACGATCATATTAATTGTTCTAAAAACATTCTAGAGTTCGCAGAACAAACACCTATGTCTGAATGCTTATATCAAGGTGCACTAGAACTTCCTAAATACACAAGGTTTATGAGAATTGGATACAAGTAGTGTATAAACTAAAAGATATTAAAACTATACATCTAGAAGTCACACAAAACTGCCAGGCAAGTTGTCCTATGTGTGATCGTAACATGAACGGAGAAGGTATAAATCCGCATATAAATTTAGATGAACTTACACTAGAAGATTGCAAACTTATATTTAAACCAGAGTTTATTGCACAATTAAAAACAATGTATATGTGCGGTAACTTAGGCGATCCTATTGTGGCACGAGACACATTGGAAATATTTAAATATTTTAGACAACACAATCCTACAATGTGGTTGAGTATGAACACAAATGCAGGAGCAAGAGATGAAACATGGTGGACGGAACTTGCACAAGTTTTCGGCAACTCGGGTGCTGTTATTTTTAGCGTTGATGGTCTACGGGACACTAATCATATATATCGTCAAGGTGTAAACTGGGACAGAGTAGAAACATCTATGCGGGCATTTGCCAGCGCCGGAGGTAGAGCTCGCTGGGATTATCTTGTTTTTGAACATAATGAGCATCAAGTAGAACAAGCAGAAAAGATAGCCAATGAATGGGGCTTTGAAAAGTTTATTGCTAAAAAAACAGGAAGATTTGTCACGGCAAAAACAGATGCCAAAGAAAAACACCAAGCAAAAGATAGAAAAGGTGCAGTAACTGCAGAAATTAAAAAACCGAGCAAAGAATATCAAAACCGTGCCCTTACCGCACAAGATAAACTTATTGAGAAGTATGGGTCGATGGATGCCTATTACGACGTTGCACCTATCCGTTGCAAGGTTAAAGAAGAAGGTAGCCTTTTTATTACAGCCGAAGGCCTGGCACTACCGTGTTGCTGGACTGCTGGAAGAATGTATAAGTGGTGGAATAAAGATCCATATGTAGAACAAATATGGGATTTTATTCCGAACAAAAATGCTTTAGATGCTCGCCGAGGATTAGATCAGGTATTTGCCACAGGAATATTTGATAACATTGAAGCCAGTTGGAACAAACCGAGTTGCAGTCAAGGAAAATTAAAAGTCTGTGCTACTAAATGTGGTGCAGAATGGGATCCGTTTTCTGAACAATTCAAATAACTATTTTATAAACCACGCACTTAATAAATACCATATGAAAGAAATATCCCCTACATTCTGTGCCCTTCCGTGGTTACATCTCTCAAGTCGGCCAGACGGAAAAATGAGGACCTGTTGTACATCAAATGCAAGTTCGGTTCAAGATCCTGACTCTAGCAAAAAAGTAGGCGGAGGAGAAGTTGGCGTAGTAAAAAACGATGACGGCATTCCTGCTAATTTTAATCACACAAGTTTAGAAGATGCATGGAATAGTGCATATATGCGTAATGTTCGCAAAATGATGTTGCGTGGTGAAAAGCCAGCAAGCTGTTTAAAATGTTACAAAGAAGAAGATTCCGGACATCGTAGCAAACGGAATTGGGAAACAGAATACTGGGCAAATAGATACAACTTACAACAGTTAGTAGATGAAACAGCTGAAGACGGCAGCACACCTCCTAAGATACGCTATATTGATCTTAGAATGGGCACAAAGTGCCAACTGGCCTGTGTTATGTGTAGCCCGCATGACAGTTCGGGTTGGGTCAAAGATTGGCAAAGCATGTATCCTCAGATGCAAAACGAAAAATTGATTGCTACAAGCGGTTGGGACAATAAAGGTAAAAACCACGGTGCAAGTTATAACTGGCATAAAAACAATCCTCGTTTTTGGAAGGAACTTATGGAACAGGTTCCGCATATGTATCAATTATATTTTGCTGGTGGCGAGAGTTTAATCATTAATGAACACTATGAGTTATTAGAAGAGTGTATCAAACAAGGCTATGCAAAAAATATAGAACTGAGGTATAATTCAAATGCTGTAGAGTGGCGAGAAGATTTGTTTGATTTATGGGCAGAATTTAAACGAGTTCGTTTTCACTATAGTATAGATGCATACGGAAAACAAAACGATTATATTCGTTATCCTAGTGTATGGGAACATCAGGAAGAAGTGTTCTGGAAACTAGATGATACAGCACCGCAAGTTGAGATTACAACAGCTACAACAATTATGGCACTTAACATTGCTTACATCCCAGATTTTATACAATGGAAAGTTGCTCAAGGATTTAAAAAGATCAACAAATATCCGCTAGGAGCCGGCGGGATTAACATGCACTTTGCATATTGGCCACCTCAGCTAAATGTTAAAGTGCTACCGCAAGACATTAAACAGCAAATTACAGAAAAATATGAAAAAGAGTTTTATCCTTGGATAGATGAAAACTGGAACAAGTTTACAGGTGTTAAAGAAGCAGGAATTAGCAAAGAACATTTCTTAAATGATCAGTACGGTTTAAAACGTTACAAAGGTATTATTAATTTTATGAACGCAGAAGATTGGTCTGCCCGCATGCCAGAGTTTAAAGAATATATCAATTTAATTAACCAACAAAGAAATATTATAGATTTTGAAGATCGCTTTCCTATATTTAAAGGAATACTATGATTGACAACGATAAGTTTTGTGTTGTTCCTTTTGTACAACTTAATACACGAGGTAAAGGGGATGCTCGTGTCTGTTGCTCAATAGATGGACTAAATTATGGTATTCCAAAATATCAAACAATAGATGAAGTTAATAACGGAGAATATAATTCTAAGACCTCAGTTTTCAATTTAGGTGAAGATTCAATACAAGATTTATGGAATTCGAAATTTATGAAAAATTTTCGAATGAAAATGATAAATGGCGAGTATATTTCTAATTGTGAATTTTGTCATAGAATGGAAAGCCAGGGACTTACTTCAAAAAGAATTACAAAAAATAAAAAATTTTTAAACAAAGTTTTACCTCTATTAAAAAAATGTAAAACTCAAAACGGATATGTAGACACAATGCCGCAATGGTGGGAGATACGTTTGTCTACAAAATGTAATTTAAGTTGTATTATGTGTGTCCCTAATTTAAGTTCGATGATGTTTAAAGAATATGATAGGTGGGAAAAACAAAATCTAGCAAGCGACTACATGAAAGGTGCATTATTAATTGCTAAAGACAGTGGCGAAGAATATCTTAGTAAAAACGATTTTTTCAAAGACCAAGTTATGGCTAATTTACAACATGCTGTGTACATGGAATTTAGAGGAGGAGAAGTATTTGCAGATTCGGATGCAATTGATTTTATTCGTTCAATTACAAACACTACGTATTCTAAAAATATTTTACTAGATATTTCTACCAATGCAACTCTTATAAACAAAGATATCATTGATATATTAAACAATTTTAAAGGCGGTACTTTGCGATTTAGTATCGATGCTTTTGGAGAACAAGATGAGTTAATACGATATCATACTAATTGGGATCAAGTAGTAAACTGCATGAAATTATCAAAACAACTTCATTCTGGTTGGAAATTTCTAACTCAAACAACGGTACAATCTGCAAATTGTACAAGCCTTCATAGATTGATTGAATTTTTTAACAAATTTATTTTAGAAGAAAATTTTAACAAATTTTTCTTAGGATTTACAACAGTGCGAGGAAGGGATTGGTTAAGGCATGAAATGATACCAAACAACCTTCGAGACGTAGAAATAAAAAAATTAAAAGAACTAAAAAATAAATTAGAAATTTTTACTGTACATCAAAATTCTAAATATCATTTAGAATCTATAGACATGCTAATTGAAACGCTCAATGCTCCCCAATACAAAAATAAAGAATATATAAAACAAGCAACAGATTTTTATGATAAGTTATCTGAGTTGAGAAAACAAGATTATTATAAAGCGTTTCCAAATTTAAAGGTTTTAAAAAATGAATAAACCAGAAGAACACACAATGTGTCCAATGCTATGGATGAGCCAAAGTTATCGTGCTAACGGTGACATTCGTGTTTGTTGTCAAGCACAGCATGGTCCAACGGGTGGAATCTTAAAAGACGAACAAGGTAATATACTAAACGCAAAAGACTCTAATTTAAATGATATAAGAAATTCGCCGTTAGCTAAAGAAATGAGAAAGACCATGATGAATGGCGAATGGCATGAAGAATGTCGTAGATGCAAAACTGAAGAAGATTCTGGAATGGTAAGTCGTAGAATAATTGAAAACAAATTATGGATCAAAAATGGTTGGAATCAGTTAAAAGAAGATGACAAATATACATGGGAATATCTTTTAGAAAACACAGATGATTCGGGGAAAATAGATACTACTGCTATTGGAAATAATTTCTTTGATGTAAGATTTGGTAATTTATGCAATTTAAAATGTAGAATGTGCGGCCCTACCGATAGTAGTCAATGGTATGACGATCAAGTTAAGTTGTGGGGTGACACTTATAAAGACAGTCATGGAGAAGTTAAATTAATTCAAACTGATAAAGGGAGATATATTCCACAAGAAAATATTTACGATTGGCACGAAAGTGAACATTATTGGACACAAATGGAAGAGCATATTCCTAATATTAAAAAACTATATATCGTAGGAGGAGAACCTCTTTTAATTGATCAGCATTATAATTTTTTGCAGAAATGCATAGATAAAAATTATGCAAAAGACATCATAGTCGAGTATAATTCAAATATTACAAACATTCCAGAACGAGCATGGAATATTTGGAAACATTTTAGACGCATCGGAATTGGTGCAAGCATAGATGCTATAGGTGATTTAAATTATTATATAAGATATCCAAGTCGCTGGGAAAAAGTTTGGGAAAATCTGCAAAAGTTAAGTTCAGCTGAAGGTAATTTTAAAATGTGGTGGGCGACAACAATTTCGGTTTACAATATTTGGGATCTACCAGACATGATGGAATTTATTTTAAAAAATAGATTACCAAGGGTAAACGACGATGATACAAAACCTATTATGACGCCACATCCGTTGCATGGTCCAAGTTTCTTGAATATTCGAATGTTGCCAACTGATATAAAACACATAATTGCAAAACGATTTGAAGATGCTAAACCAAAACTTATAGACCTTGCAAAACAAAAAATTACAGACGAGCCAAGATTAAATTCTACAATTGATCATATACACAAAATATTAGACACTTATAAAGATTTTATGTATGCAAAAGACTTAAGTCACGACATGGAAAAATTTTGGTATCACACACGTCGACTTGATAAAATACGAGGCCATAGTTTTGAAGATTATTGCCCTCAGATGTACGAGCTTTTGAAAGATTATGAAGTATCTAACACCTGAACAAGTAAAATACTTACAATTAGATCATAACTCGACATGTAATTTGAGATGTCCACAGTGTGCTAGAACACACAACGGTGAAACTCATCCAGAACTTCCATTAACGGAATTGAGTGTCGATGATTACAAACAGTTTATTCCTTTTTTGCCAAATTTAGATACTGTAATGTGGTGCGGCAACTATGGAGAAGTTATTGTATCAAACACCTTTTTAGACTGTGTAAAATACGTTATTGAAAACACTAATGCAAAACTTATTATTACAACTAATGGCAGTGCTAGAGACGAGGCATGGTGGAAAGAACTTGCAGTGATACTACAGGGTAGAGGTAAAGTAAATTTTAGTATTGACGGATTAGACGATACTAATCATATATATCGAGTAAATTCTAATTGGCAACGTATAATTAGCAATGCACATGCATTTATTTCTGCTGGTGGTAGAGCGCGATGGGACTTTCTAGTGTTTGAACATAACGAACATCAAGTTGATGATGCTGTTAATATTGCAAAAGAAATGGGGTTTGAACAATTTCAAATTAAACTAACAAATCGTTTTGTAAATGATACACAGTATACACAAGGTGGCAATGCACAGGGACAGAATGTAAAAACTCGTAAGTCAGAATACATATTGGGAATTCCGAAAAACTCTAGCTATCAAGGATCTGGAAAAACGCAAAACCAAGAAATTATTGAGAAATACGGTTCGTGGAAAAATTATGTAAATACCACACCTATCTCTTGTAAATGGCAACCAAACGGCCAGTTGTTTATTGATTTCGAATCTAGAGTTTGGAGTTGTACGTGGACTGCGAGCGGTTATCATCACTATGGAGAAAATACACAAAAACTTCAAGCCTATAAATTGTTTAAAAAATATGGAATTAATTTTAACAATCTTAAATACTTTAGTATAGATGAAATTTTAAATAACGAGTATTTTGGAAATGATTTTTGTAATAGTTGGAATAGTACCATGGACGACGAAGTTCCTAAATTATTGGCATGCGGAAGAACTTGTGGAACAGATTACGAATTCTCTAGTGTGTATGGATCGAATAAAAGGTTAATAGATTTATGAAGATTTTAATAGCCGGAAATCCTAATTATGGATTATCGAAATCACTGGAAAAACTCTTTCCAGAATCAGATTTTTGCAGTAGAACTTCAGGAAGTTGGGATTTTAGTGTGCCCACCATGCAAAGAGAATTTGCACAAAAAAGTATGCAATACGATGTAGTGATAAGTGTAAGTTGCATTTGGAAGTTTAATCAAACCACTCTTGTACAAGAAGTTGCGAAACGATGGATGGAAGAAAAAAAGAAAGGGTATATTATTGTACTTGGTAGTTCAGCAGATACACCTGTAAAAGGCACTGCATGGATGTATCCAGCAGAGAAAAAAGCATTGCGAGCATATTGTAGACAAATAAGTCAAGCAGTTGCGGGAGAAAACGATATACCTTTTAAAATAACATATCTAAGTCCTGGTAATATGCATACGCCAAAACAAGATGAAAAAATGCCTAATGTTCCAAAATTAGATTGTGACTACGTAGCTGGCATAATCAAATGGCTTATAGATCAACCTAACAGTGTAAACATAAGCGAATTATGTTTAGACAGAAATCCTACAATATAGATATGAATAACGCAAATTATACAATTTTAAATAATTTTGATTTAGGTTGGATAGAACCAGCAAAACAAGAGTGGTTAAAAAATAAAGAAACGTTAATTAATATTTTATTAAATGCCCCCGAAGGGAAGAATGCAAGAATAAATGATACATTTTCTGGATTTTATAAATTTAATGATCAATTATTTCATTTATTTGTAGATACTAAGCATATAGATTACCCTTCATTGAATGAACTTAGAACTATTTTAACAGAAAATATTGCAGTTTCGTTCTTCATTTCATTTTCAGGACGTGCCGATCCTTTCCACTGCGATGCTACCAGAAGCGTAGCACTAAATTTTCCAGTTATTATTGATTATGATAATAGTTTTTTTAAAATAGGAAAACAAAGCGATATTGAATCGTATAACAAAATTGGGTTTTTCAATCCAGAATGGCAACGTAATCAATGGGACAACAAAGAAAAAGGACATTTTGATGTCAAAGAAGGCGAGTACGACACATATAATATGAAAAAACCAATTGTGTTTAATTGTAAAATTCCTCACGGAGGGACTAACTTTTCAAATGATATACGTGTATTAGGAACAATTACTATTAAAAATTACACCTACCAAGAATTTTTAGAAAAAATACCAAAAGAGTGGTTCTAATGTATCATACCTTTGACACAGTAAAAGATATGCACGTAGAAATTACAAACCGTTGTAATGCGGCTTGTCCTATGTGCGCACGAAATGACTTTGGCGGGAAGACTAAAGAGGATCTACTCTTAGATGAGTGGAGCCGTAAAGATATCAATAGAATATTTAACAGCCAGTTTCCTAATTTAGAAAATGTTATGTTCTGCGGAACCCACGGTGATCCTGTTGTTGCTAAAGAAAGTTTATACGCTATAGAACGCATTAAAGAAACTACAGACGCTACGGTAGAGTTTTATAGTAATGCTAGTTTAAGAACTCCTAAATGGTGGACAGAACTAGGTAAAATGATGCAGGATAAAAAACCCAATCACAAGCACTATAGAAAAAACGATCTTGCTATTTTTAGCATAGACGGTCTTGTTGACACGAATATGATTTATCGCCGAGGTACAAATTACGAAAAAATAATAGAAAATGCAGAAGCTTATATTGCGGCGGGAGGTATTGCTAGGTGGGATTTTATTGTATTCAAACACAACGAACATCAAGTAGAACAAGCAGAAGAACTTGCTAAGAAGATGGGCTTTAAACAGTTTCGTGTTCGTAAAACCAGTCGTTTCGATTACTCTCCAGACGGTCCTGATAAGTGGCGTGTAAAAAATAAACAAGGAGAAATAGAATATTATCTCGAACCACCTAAGGAAGAATACCGTAATCCACAAAGCGTTAAGTTCCAAGAACTAACAGAGCAGTATGGTAGTATTGAAAAGTATTATGATGTTGCTCCTATAGATTGTTTGTACCGTAATAAGTTTAAAAGAATTTATGTAAATGCATATGCTGAAGTATATCCGTGTTGTTATATTTCAGACGACAGTTATCCACACAAGAATAAAATCTATCAAGATACACAAGAAAAAATATTTAAACGCTACGGAAAAAGTTTTAACAGTCTTCGAGTATTTGGGTGGGATCATATTCTAAACCATCCTTGGTTTGCAGAAGAGTTAGAATCTAGCTGGAATAAAGATCTTGCCAACGGCAAATTGATGAGATGCGCTAGGACTTGTGGTAAGGGTTACTCTCCCATAAAGAGTCAAAGTACGGATACGACTCTTTGAAGCTTTGATATCTTTTCCTGTCTAAAAAATTTGTATGATTAAAAAATTCATGTAACATCAAACTATTATCACTAGAGTTCATGTAGTTTTTAATGTACTCACAACTCTTTCTAGTAATATCACTTTTATAATTGTATTCCTCAAACTTTTTACTAATCATTTCTTTAAAGGTGTCTGGTAACACAGTAACACTTAAATGTGATGGATGATCTAAATGTGTAGCATTGTGTTTAATATTCATGCTATCTAAATATTCTAAGGTTTCGGGCAGATGATAAACATTTAATACAGTAATAGTAGGTCTTGCAATGACATGTAAGTTTAATTCGTTTTGTAATTCTACAAATCGTTCTATGTTTTTAAATACCTCTTCTTGTTTAGTACCGTATCTTAAATATTCATTTTCTTTTTCAACTACACTATCTAAACTAAGTGCGATTTCAATATATTCAAATTCTTGCCAGCGATCAATAATGTGTTGCTTAGGATACACAGTGCAGTTTGTAGAATAGTTTAGATATATATGATTTGCATGTCCTGTTTCTATAATATAATCTAACAGCCTCCAATGATCAGGAGTAATCAAAGGCTCACCGCCGGTTATTTTTAAATGTTTAAGATTAGGAACATGCGGGAACACACTTTCTATAGGCATTTTTGTTTTTTTAGTTTTAGAGTATGGACGATTGTTGTATTCTACTTCTTCATCGTACAACCTATGACTATAACGACTGTCACACATTCTGCATGCTAAGTTGCAATCGTTTGATATAGCAAGCTCTAACCATTCTATTTTTGGCGTATCAGTTGCTATAGTCTCCCAACCTAATTTATTATGTTGATTGTATCTTTGGCGTAAACTCTTCTTACCGTTTTCTTCTTCGTTCCAACACCTTAAACAACCAGGAACAAATTCGTTGTTTAACATTTTTTTACGAATGTCTTCCATTTTGTCGCTGTAAAAGGTTTCGGAAATGTCTTCCTGAAGTTTGCCTAGATCACCTTTGAATCTACAACAGGGTTTGACACGACCTGAACCATCTATAAACTGATGATTCCAAATCATTGAACAGAATGTATCTCTTGCCATAAATATATTTATATACGCACTTAATGATGAGGCATAACATTGAATCCTGTAGCAAGCTATTTTAAATTTAATCCTACCGGAGCATTTAGTGTCGATTGGTATATTGGCAAACGATGTAATTTTGATTGCAGTTATTGTGTTGATTATTTGCATGATAATTACAGTCCTCATGTTCCACTAGAAAATATGAAAAAGCTAGTTGATACAATATACGATCAACACGGTAAAAATGTATTTTGGAGTTTAACCGGCGGCGAGCCTACCGTAAATCCAAAATTTATGGAGTTGTGCAAATATATTAAACAAAAAAAAGGTGCAAGATTTGTAAGCCTTACTACAAACGGAAGTAGAACTGCTGAATATTTTAAAGAATTATTCCAATACATTGATGGAATTACATTAAGTTTTCATTTCGAACACATGGCTGATAGAGTAGACGAGTACATTGACAAATGCATACAGATTGAAAACTGGCGGCGAGATTGGAATTCTACTATGGATGAACGATCTGACTTTCCAAATTGGGATAATGGATTTGTAAGAAAGAATTTAATTCTTCGTTTTATGGTGTATCCTGGCCAGTTTGAAAACGTTGAGCGCATGGAGAAAGCATTTCGCGATCACGGCATTACTAACATAGAGCACCGTTATATTCGTCCGCCCGGCGGACTAAACAGTGAATTATTACCAGAAAAAAAGTTAAGATTCGATCAAAATCAAGAAATAATGAAAAAAGAAGAGATAGTTCATTCTCCTCAAGAAATAAAAATTATAGAAACACATGAAGAAAAATTTTATACTGAAAATGAAAAAAATACAATTAAAGATCTTTATAAAGGAAAGATTACAGACGATAAAAGAAAATTAAAATTTTGGTTTGAAGACGAACCTGGAACACTACATAGTCAGGACTATCATTACAATGAATTAAACTTCGATAAGAAAAATAACTTCGAAGGTTGGCTATGTTGGGCAGGAGTAAAACATTTAAAAATTACTCCTACCGGAGATATATACATTGGTAGTTGTCATGTTGGCGGCAAGCGAGGTAATATTTACGACAAAGACAGTATAGATTTACCAATTGAACCTATTAGATGTCCTAAATGGCGCTGTACTGATAACCTAGATCTCAAAGTTCCTAAAATAAAGGATTGGCAGTATTATCATCTGATCAAAGATATGATAGAGTGGAAAGATGTTAATTAAACATAGCCAACAGAATATCATCATCAATCATAAACCTAATATCACACGTATTGGCATTAAAATGAGTGGAGGTGCCGATAGTTCAATAGTAGCCTACATACTGTCAAAATATATAATAGAAGAAAGACCCGATATAAAACTTATTCCTATAACTGTGAATCATTTTGGAAAATTATATCAATATCAATTTTCGAAAAAAATAATACAGTTTATAAAAAACAATGTAGGTGATGTTTTTTTGGAACATTATTTAGATGAATGTAAAACAGGTGATACTTATGCAAGCACCCAAAACCAATTAGTTGATCAACTGTATAAAAAAAGAATAATACAACAACACTATGTTGGAATCACACAAAATCCGCCCAATGATATAATGGATATAATAGGATGGAACGGGCCTTTAGATGATAGAAGTCCTCATATTATACGCGATACAATTACAGGAACATCGTATAAGCCTCTTATCAACATTAATAAAAAGGGTGTTAAAGAATTATATGAAACTTTTGGATTGTTAAAAACATTATTTCCTCTTACAAGAAGTTGCGAAGAGTTTACTAACAACTTTTCTAAACACTGTGAAAAATGTTGGTTCTGCAAGGAAAGGTACTGGGGTTTTGAAAAATACTAAACCAATAGAAATTATTCCATATTCTTATCCGTGGGTCAGTATTATGTGGCAAGTATCTAATTGGTGTAATTATAGGTGTACTTATTGTAACGATTTTAATCACGGTGGGGATTATAAAAATAATGATGAAGAAAATATAAAAAAATCACTAGACAACATTAGCAAATTAATCGAAGTCTATAAAAACAATGGATATAATCATTTTAAAATACTAATTACTGGCGGGGAACCTACATTTTGGAAAGGATTAATTCCGGTGATTAAAAAAATTAAAAATTTAATTTCTAATGAAGGCAATTTTATATCTATAAACACTAATCTATCAAGAAATATAAATTGGTGGGGGGATAATTATAATCTTTTTGACGAAGTCATTGCTAGCTATCATCCAGGAATAACCAACTGTGATGATTATGTAAAAAAATTTCAATTTTTGCAGAATAAGATAGAGTGTGTTTCTAGAATAATGATGAAAAGTAAATATTTCGACGAGTGTATTAATATTGGAAATATTATTAAAAATACATGCGATAACTATTATATTGAATATTCTCCAGTTCTATCTACATTATCGAATAATGTTCATGAATATCAATATGTCGATTCAAAAGAATTAGATTTTTTTAAAACTTATCCGCTAACTGAAAAAAAATGGAAGTCTCTTAAACGTACTAGTAAGCATACCAAGAGTAAAATTATAACTTCTGATAATAAGTCAAAAGATTTGAATATAAACGAAACTATTGGAAATAAACTAAACACTTTTTATAATTGGAATTGTAATATTTTTGAAAATTTATATATTCAACCAAACGGAGACATACAACAATCTACATGCGGCCAAGGAAATAATTGCGGAAATATTTTTTCTAACATAGATACACAACAAATTTTTAGGACGACCGTTTGTAAAAACAATTTTTGCCATTGTGGTGCTGATATACACAATTCCAAATCAAGTAGAATTAGGTATTAACGGATCTAAAATTCCATTCATTTTGAATCCGTATGCTCGCTCGTCGCACCACCAACAATTTTTACATGGAATATCATAATCTCGTTTTTCAATTATTTCTAAAAAGTTATCGCAAGAATTAGTTAACGGAGCTAAGGTTTCTAAAAGATTAAATTTCTTATATAAATTAACCACATCGGATTTATCTATAAAAGCATGTGGGCTTGCGGTGTACTTGCCATTATATATGGTTTTAGGATTGTCTCTTCCTATTTCTCTAAATTCGTCATTTTTGAATTTATCTCTATATTGACTTGGAGGATTTTTAGTATTTCCGTTGAACTCAAAATCAAAAAAATTGTTTTTTTCCATTATCCCAATTTCTTTTTGAATAAATTGTTTTTTACCTTTTCCCGCTTCAATGGCATGCGGTGTACATAATTCATACGGAATATGTATTTCCTTTGCAGGTAATATAAAATTTACATTTAATAATTTTTCTACAGTATTAATAATTTCTAAAGCCTTTACAGGGGGTTTAGTTGGAATGTGAAAGTGTAGTGGTAATATTTTTGTTGAATAGTTGTTCTCTTTGATAGTCTTAGCGGTTAAATAAAGTAATAGGGCACTGTCTAATCCACCGCTAATCTGTATAGCTAATGTTTTCCAGTCTTTATTAAATGGAATAATGGAAGAATTCCCAAATTCTGAAGTATATTTAAACTCTTCGTCTATTTCAATTTGGATGATTTTATTATGTTTTTTTATTGTAAATTTCATAGGTTGTCCAACTATAAGGTAATTATCATATAAATAATCAAAAGGAGTTTAAAATGATTAATACCGAACTTAGGGTAGAAACCGAAGAGACAGAGCTCAATAAATATCTAGAAAGAGCTATTTATAGATCTCAACGGTGTCAACGAAACTGGGATTTATCAAAAAAATTAGCAGAAAAAGATATCAAAACGATTATTACAGCCGCTACCGAATGCCCTACAAAACAAAACACACCATTTTTTAATTTGTACGCTATTACAGACCGAGACATTATTAATCAAATTTATGAAACAACAGAAACTCCAAAATTTAAAAACGCAATTGTAAGAAAAAATCCTCAGGTACTAGCAAACCTTGTTTTAGTATACACACACAACGAAATAATAAAAAAGAAAGATGTTCAAAATGTTGATCAATACAAAGATTTTTTAAATACCGCTACTGAAGAAGATAAAATAGCAATTTTCCAAGATAGACTACAGGCTGTAGGAATAAGTGCAGGTTATGTAAATCTAACGGCAAGTTTATTAGGATATCAGTCAGGATGCTGTAAATGTTTTGATAGACCTGCTATTCAAAATATTATAGGAACAACTAACGAGCCTATGTTAATCATGGGTGTTGGAATAAAGGATCCAAATAAGCCAAGAAGAGAAGATCATGTAACTGGCGACACAATTGGATCATTTAACAAAACTATCGAAGTTACAAGAATTTATTGACCTTTTTACATTTTTACTATATACTAGTAACATGCATGAAAATTTAAAATGGTCAGAATATGATTTTACCAAAATTCCTTTCGAAGATATAACACAACTTGGACAACGTAATTTAATTTACAGAGATCTATTTACGGTATCGTGGATACTAGGTCGCTTTTGCAATTATGATTGTTCATACTGTTGGCCTTATGCAAAGTCTAAAAAGAAAGATCATAGACCTACGCAATTGTGTCTAGATACAATTGATGAAATAAAAAGACAGGCAAGAAATAACGGATTTAATAGTTTTCATTTTAGTTTAAGTGGCGGAGAACCTACTTTTCATCCAGGGTACTTAGATATATTAAAACATCTAGCCGATGACGTACCTAATACTAATTATACATCAATTCACATGACAACAAATCTTTCGAGAAAATTAAATTGGTTTGAAAAATATGTCGAATGTGCAAAACCCTTTCATCGTGCTAGTATTACTGCTAGCCTACATACAGAACATGTAAATACTAAAGAGAAGATGCAAGACTTTGCCGACAAGCTAATCTTTTGTCAAGAGCACGATGTACAAGTTACTATCAATATGGTCATGGTACCAGACTGGTTTGAACGTGATTGGGAGAATGCACTATTCTTTCACGAGCAGGGCATAAACGTAACGCTAAAGCCTCAAAGCGACCCTACAGCAAGTCGAGTAGTAGATGGGTATACAGACGAAAACCTCAAACGACTGCACAACGGTATGCCGCAACGTGCGTACACAGAGAGCAAACGTAAATGGGCAGATCGTCCAAAAGCTAATTTTCAAATACCTCCAGGAGTTGTTGTAAACGAAGAAAAGGTGCCGGCGCATTTTCAAATAGAAATGGAAGATAAAACAGGAAAAAAATGGTATATGGATCAAGCAGAAAGATTCAATGCATTTAATTTTAACAATTTTAAAGGATGGTTATGTAACGCTGGTTACCAAGGTGTAATTATTAGAGAACCTGACGGAAGTATAAAGCGTAGTTATAGCTGTAGAGATGTTCCGCTAGGCAATATCGAAACAGGATTTAAATTGTTTGATAAACCTATGCCATGTATAACTGACAGCTGCGTAAGTAGTGCTGATAGTAAAATACCAAAACAAAAATTATGAAAACGTTTCGTAAATTTTTGCCTTTTTATCGTATAAAACGGTATTTAGAAATAAACCAAATTTTAATAAATTCAAATATTAAAACACCACGCATTTTACATTATGATAAAGAGTCGGTCACTTTACAATACATAGATGGAATACACGAGGAAAATCGTTGGCCGAACATAGAGCAGTATCATAACTGTACTAATGACTACCACAGAATTTATAACTTAGAGGTTGCAGAATCGAAATTAAATAATGTAGGAGTAAAAAAAACACATGCAGAAATAGCATTATCCTATTTTGAAAAAGCTGTTAACCAAGAAAAAAGTTTTAAATTTATTCATAGTGATAGCCATTTTTATAATTATCTTTTTGTAAATAAAGATACATATTGGATAGATATACACGATTCTATGATTGGGCCGCCGTCTTTGGATACGTTTCAGATCAAAGCAATGAGATGGAAATGCATATCTCAAATACCAATCACTTTTTCATCTACAGAACTATATATTGGTATATATTATTCAATATTAAAATTGTATTGTTGCAAAAACGAAGACCACATGAAGATCTATATACCAGTTGTAAAATCTATATTAAACACTGTTGAAAAACAACTTCAGATTGAAACAGGAATAGAATAGGCAAAATGGAAAACGAGATAGTACATGATTGTATGACAAGGTTCTTGCTAGCATATAGGCCTAACGTTAACTGGGATTATAAAATTAAACAATATTTGCTCCATATAAATGGCGTTAAAGAAATTTTAGACTACGATATTCCGTATGAAGAATATATTATCACTGAAAAGATTTTAGATTACATTGAAGTAAAATACCACAAGGATAATTATAATCTTAAAAAATTAAGAAATAAGCTGGTATGTTTAGATTTTAATGAGAATTTAGATATAGCAATGGCAACTGAACACTTGGAAAATATTTTACGAGCGGATTATTATTTAACCTATACTAATGTTTGTAAATTTAAAGCAGACTTTTCTAATGATATATCAAAAGCCCAAGAATTTTTTTCAGATTCAATAAAAGAAATTCGATATAAAGATGCTAAAATAGATTATGCCATGGACATTCCTAGTAGTGTGTCAACATTCAAATTAGATAGATTAAAATTTCCTACATTTAATAAAATCATAGAACATTTAGGATTTATAGAACACAAAGATTTTGATATAAAACTAAAGTTTTTCAAACAAGCTCCAGGCTGTATTGTTCCATACCATATAGATAATTATGCAACTGCAAAAAATAAAATTAAAAATAATAAAAATTTATCTAACGAAGCTATCAGAGTTTGCATAGCTATGACATCGTGGCAACCGGGACAAATTTGGAGTTTTGGAAAACAAAGTTGGGAAGGTTGGTCAGTAGGCGATTGCATTTACTGGGACCTCAACACGCCTCACGGAACTGCAAACTTTGGACATACTACACGTTACAATTTACAAATTACAGGCTTACCGAGCGAAAAAACTTATGAATTATTAAATAGCAATTCTGTTCAAACTTTTATATTATAAGTCATTTTCTTTCTAGATTTGCCGTAAACTAAACATAACGCATAATGGTAAAAATCCATTTCTACATTCAATTTTAAAAAGTTTTCTATGTAATCATTTTCAAATTGATATGTGTAATTTCCTTGTTTTAACGATTCAAAATCTTTTAAATCTAATATATTTTTCCAGTTATAATTGTAGGATTTAGTTTTTTTAGTTAGAGTATCGTAGCCGACCATTATATCTACACTATAATTAAAGAGATCTTCTAGTTCTTTATGGTTGCCATATGCTTTTTTTATAATATTTGGCCAATTTGATTTTATATGATCTTTGTGTCCTGCCAACCATGCTTGAACAACAACAGCAGTTTCGAACCCGACATTATCATTAATATTATTAGGAAGTAATATTTCCCCATAATCTTTTTCTCCTAACGATAATTTTAAATGTTCCTTGTACACGTGGGTATACAGATTTTCAAACTCTAGATCATTTTGAATTAATTCTTCGATAAATGTTCCGATAAATTCTGCGTATGACACACCTTTATAATGATAAAAATCTGCAACATATTTAAATAATCCCATTTCAACCAAACCGTTAAAAACTCCTAGCCATGCAAACATATTTGCCCAGTCGTGCTCTGTATAACTGTATGTCGAAATAACTAGATCACTTTTATCGTCAACTTCTGACCATAATTCGTTGCCATAAATGCTTTCGTCTTTGACAGTATTAATTCCGTTACATATGGCAAGATCTCTTCCGCTATAACCTTGTCCTGTATTGACATCTCTACATAATATGCCGCTGTATCCTAAAATTGTTTTTAATTTATATTTTTCTTTATACTCTGGTTCTGATGCATAAGCATTAGGAAAAAGACCAAATATAAAATGTTCAATTTCTCGACTTACACCCATATCATATAAATCTGCTACTGAACGCTTTAATTTAAATATATCGTCACCTGGTAGTCCGACAATAACTTGACTTTTCACCGGAACTCCTTTTTTGCGTAACATTGTAGCAATAGTTTTTTGTTTTTCTGTTGGCAGATTACTACGTAATATGTTCGAAAGAACTGTTTCGTCTGTTGACTGCACACTTATCATATGACCACTAGTAAGATTTCCGTTGTACAAAACGTCGGCAACATCTACTACTTGTTCTGTTTGATTTTTTGCACTTTGATAAATTACGCCTTTAGGATATCCGTATTTTTTTTTGGTTTCTACTATATGGTGTGCTATTTCCACATCTCTTTTAAGTATGCCGAAATTTGCATCTGTAATAAAGTACTTAAATATTTTATTTTTGCCAGTCCAGGTAATTTCTTCTTTTAATATGTCTACAGGTCTTCTTCTAATTTTAGTGTGTATTCCGCCTCCCCAGTCACAAAATGTACATGCATATGGACAACCTCTAGTAGTTTCAAACTGTAGTAAAGTTTCTAATCCTAAACTTGCATTTTCTTTTACTACTTTCTCCATAAACTCTTTATTTTCTAATAGTGGACTGTAGAACCAATCTTTTACATATGGAAGTTTTGCTTTACGAATTATCTTAGTATCTTCTTTAAAAATTATACCTTCTGTTTCCCTCCAATCAATGCCTTCAATTAAATTGTCGAGTATGTCAGAAAATGCTGCTTCGCCTTCAATAGGCACATAACAGTCAACATCGTCAAAACTTGATAAATTTCCTGATTCGAATTCAGGACCACCGCACACTACAAAACAGTTAGGATTTTTTTCTTTAGTAATACGAATTACTTCTTCGTTAAGTTTAGCATTCCACATATAATTGCTTATTCCGAGTACGTCGACATGTTGCAGGCTTGCTTTAAAGTTTTCTACATCTAAAGAATTCTTTAAAGGTGGCAACCAATTGACAGTGTCAGGATTTCGGCCAAGATTATTATGATGAGATTTTAAACATGCCCATACCATAGGTAAGTACCTCATTCCACTAAGGGGATAAGTGGGAACACTGATAAGAACGTTCATGATTATATTTAACTTAAAAGTGTGTAGATAAGTATACTTATGGCGCTTAACATATTGGTTTCACAACCTAATCTGTATGATCAGAAGGTATTCATGCCTTTAGTATTTTTGTGTTTGAAAACCTACGTAGATCACAGGAATGACATTGCGCCTGTTAATTGGCTGGATCCTCTCTTTCGCAATACCGATGTTGAAACAATGTTAAAAGATATTGATATAAGCGCCATCGATATTTTAGGCATTAGTTGTTATGACTGGAATTGGAATTTAAATATTGAAATTGCAAAAAGGATAAAAAAAGCAAACCCCAATTGTAAAGTTATAGCAGGAGGTCCGCATCCTGATTGGAAGGATCCAGCCTTTTTTTTAAAGTATCCTTATATCGATGCAGTGGTCTATCAGGACGGTGAAATACCGTTCGCTGAGATTATTAAATCAGTTCAGGAAGAGAACAACTTCGATGATATTAATAATCTAATACTCCCTTCCAAAAAAACTCCTCCAGGACCTTCCTTTTCAGAATTTGAGCTAAGTCCTTGGCTTAGCAATAAACAATGGGTTTTAGATTTTAAAGAAAAATATATCGACAACGGTCCAAATAAACAATTTACTTTATTGTGGGAAACTGACAGGGGTTGTCCTTTTAAATGTACGTTTTGCGACTGGGGGAGTGCAACTAATAGCAAAGTAAGACGATTTCCTATAGAACGAATTATAGAAGAAATTGATTTTTTTACTGATGAGTTAGGAGTAGACGTTCTTTATCACGTAGGAGCAAATTTAGGTATCTTTCCAAGAGATGAAGATTTTGTAAAATATATTTGTAAGAAAAAAGAAGCAACAGGTTTTCCAAAAAGCTTTCAATATAGTACCAGTAAAAATACTCCTGAACGAACCGTTGAAATTGCTAAGTCACTATATAATGCAAAACTTCTTAAAAAGCATGTAGTAAGCCTACAGCATACTGATCAAAGTGTGTTAGATTGTATTGATAGATATAATATTCCTGTTAAACGTCAAATACCAATGATACGGGATCTTAATGCTGCTAAAATGCCATGCATTAGTCAAATGATTATGGGAATGCCTGGAGATAGTTATGAGCTTTGGATCAAAGCACTTACAGATACGCTCGAATGGGGTATACATTTTGAGTGCAGAATATATGACTTCCAGTTATTGCCAAACAGCCCAGCAGCTCAGCCCGGATATATGAAAGAATGGGAAATAGAAACTAGAGTACGATACCATTTTATCAATGGTTATCATAAATTCTTAGATCAAGATCATGCTGTAAATCCTACTACTAGTGAGTTTATTGTAGGTACAAAAACATATTCTGTAGACGATTGGCTAGAAATGAAAGTATTTGGAAAAATGTTTATGGCATTACACGGCGGTAGTGTTACTAAATGGGTAAGTATGTATTGCAGAAATACTTTAGGGGTTTCTTATTATAATTTTTATAAAGATCTCTACGAAACTTTTTTTAAAAATCCCGAGTATCCGTATGCATATAGTATCTTTAAAAGAGGGTTAGAACATTTTACTTTTTTTGTTAACAACAAAAATGCCACTGATGAATTACAAATTGAGAATTTAAATAATGGACGTTATTATCAACTAGAAGAATATATTTTATGGAATTGTTTATACGACAAAAACTTTAATTTGAATGAAAAATTTTGGTCTGAATTTTATAGCTATTTAAAAAAATATAAAAGTAAAGAATTATTTGAATTATTAGACTTTAATAAACAAATGTTATTTACATTAGATTACCATGTGGGTAAAGGTAAAGACATTAAATGTGAAAGAGATTGGTTTGCATATATAGATCATTGTACATGGAACTGTGTCGATACTACCGAATCTAATTTTGATTTAAGAAATAATTTAATTCCTACACCTATAAAATTTAATCGTTCGAAAATATGGAGAACACAAGACAAAAAACTAGGAGCATATCCGATGGGACCTAATCAAGATACAGATTGGTTTAGATTCGAAGGAGAAGAAAAAAAACAAAAATTTGCGGATAGTATACTTGCTCCTACATATATGAGAGGTACAAGAACAGTTTTTAATCGAGGTAATTATGTTTAATTGGAATAATTGTATTAGATATACAGATCCTTTTAATTACATAGTATGCGATGATTTTATTCAAAATTACTCCGACGATCTTTTCCCTAATGCAGCCTGGGCAAACAAAAATTTATTAACTAGGGAAAACAAAATTACTAAGGGTATAAGTGCTATAAACAGTTTAAAACTTGTAGAAGGAAATACCAAGTTATTATTAGAAAATATTTTATCCCAGCAGTTTCACGATACTACTTGTCATTTATTAGATATACCTTTGGTAGGAGAATCTACAGCAATTAGAAAAACTAACGGAAATTATAGAATTGCTAGAGAAGCAATGTTTGTAGAAAATTATAAAACACAAAATAATATACTCGAGCTCCATTATGACAATGAAGTAACTATTTGGACTGGATTAATTTATTTTGTCGACAGTAATTACGGAAGTTTTAATGTACACGACAATGATAAAAATCTTGTAAAGAAGATCAAAATGAAAAAGAATAGACTTATACTTACAGAAAATAGTATTAAGTGTTGGCATAGTGTAAGTAACTGGCTTGAAGATTATCCCAGACGCAGCATATATATTACAGCTGAGTTCAAAAATTTTGGACGAGACGAGGAAAGAAAGCCTATAGGAGCGACAGAAACATGGATAAAATAACAAAATACGGTTTATATAATTACGATAAATTTAATTTTGAAGATCTAATTAAAAAATATGATATTGGCATAGATTCTAGGAATATGATAGAAGAATTTAAAAATCTGTTGCCGAAAATAGATTCTATGGGTTGGTGGTCAGTTGGTAAACAAGGACATCAAGCACAGTTTGCTATCCAGTCTCGAATAGGTAGTGAAGATCCGTATTATGAAAGTTGTGGCCCGCAACCTATGCTTAATAAAGAATATGACAGTTATACACTTACTGAAGGCAGTTATAATATAGTAAACAAAATGTTTACAAATACATACTTTGAAAAAATTATAAACATGTTTCCTTTTGAAGTATGTAGAGTAAGATTTTTAAGACTTAGTAGCAAAGCCTGTTATAGATTTCATAGAGACATGACGTATAAGTTCCATATTCCTGTTATTACAGATCCTAGCAATATGATGATATGGCCTGAACAGACACACAGGCATATTGTACATATGCCAGCAGACGGTCATGTATATTTTACTGAGACTGCTATTCCACATACAGCCTTAAATGGAGGATCTAATTATAGGTATCACATCGTTGTAAGTAGCATGGTAGAAAGGGACCAAGTGTTTGCAAGTTTACAAGAAAAAGATTTTGACAAAACAAATTATCCTTCGCTAGACCCGGAGGGCGAATGGAAGTAGTTTTACTTTCTGATGTTTATGCCGAAGGATACATTAGAGGCGCAGGTGCTTATAGACTTGCAACCGAATTGCGCTCTGCCGGTTTCACAACACAGGTAATAGATTTTGCAAGTAGATTAACAGAACAAGAAGCAAAAAAACTTTTTGATAAATTTGTAACAAATGAAACATTGTGCATAGGTGTAAGCAATACATTTATGAGTAACAATATAAACAAGATATTTGAACAGGATTGGATGATATCCCTGTTGCAAGAGTATAAAGATAGATTCAAAATTAAACTTGTCATAGGTGGCAATAGAGGTGGCCTGGCACATTATGAAAAGGCTGCACAAAAGTTATTTGATATTCTTGTAGGGGGTTTTGCTGATGTTGCAATAGTGGAACTTGCAAAGGCCATAAAAAATAATACACTTGATAGATTACAAGGCCAATATATTGGAGATCAATTTTTTATTGATTGTAAAATAAATTATGAATTTTTAGACTTTAATAAAAGTAAAATTTTATGGACTGAACAAGATTGTATTACATATGGTGAAGCATTGCCTATAGAAACTGCAAGAGGGTGTAAGTTTAGATGCGCATATTGTTTCTATCCCGGTAATGGCAAGGGAGATTCATATAAGCACCTTAAAGAAAAAACAGTTCTGATTGAAGAACTTACAAGAAACTATGAATTGTTTGGTACTACTGTCTATGATATTATGGACGACTTGTTAAACGATAGTCCTGAAAAATGCGAATACTTATATGATGTTTTTACTAGTCTGCCGTTTAAAATAAAGTTTGGTGCCTACGCCCGTAGTGATTTGTTAATAGCAAATAAAGAAACTTTGCCAATGCTGTGCGAAAGCGGAGCAATAGGTTTACAATTTGGTATTGAAACTCTGCACAAAAAAGCAGGTAGTGCTATTGGCAAGGGAATGGCTAAAGACAAGACTATTGAAGGATTACATTACATTAAAGAAAACAGCAGCCTAAGTATCGGTAGTGGTTTTATATTTGGATTACCTTTTGAATCTTTAGAAAGTATACGCGAAACTATAGAATGGTTAGATAGTAAAGACTGTCCATTAGACAATAAAGAAGTGTATGCTTTAAGTATACCAAGTTTAAAAAGCCATTTTGATTATAGTAAACTTATGGTAAATCCTCTACAATACGGATACATAGATCTAGATCCGACTAATGAAAGTAAGATGATCTGGGATAATGGATATCTGACATATAATGATGCGGTAGAATTGCGCAACGAAACTATTACTAGAATTAGAAAACACAATCACTTTAATGCTCATCAAATATCAAGAGTGTACAATACAGGTTACGACTTAGACACAGTTATAAATACTCCAGCATACGAATTTAGGCAAAAGTATGAAAGTATTAAACCACAAAGCGCAAAAGTAAATTCTATTAAGGAAAAATATTTAGAGAAGCTCTATGCATTATAAAGTAACAAATATTCCAAAAGATCAAGATATAGTTATTGCAACAGTGCCGAGTATAGAACTACGTCCTCCTATTGGTCCTGCACGTATTAAAGCGTATCTAAACACAGTTGGTTTAAAATGTCATAACATAGATCTAAATTTAGATCTATGGCATAGATTACAAAAAGACAAAGAATTTTTTCAAAGTGACGAAGATCGTTTCTGGGAAGGAAGCGATAAATGGCAACTATGGCAAGATAGAATGATGTTTGACGATTTCTATGAAATTACATTAAGTAATATTATAGAAGAATGGACTGATATAATTGCAGAAGCAAATCCGAAGTTTTTTGGAATTAGTGTACACTTCTTGCGTAGCCAAATGACAGCAAAGCGTTTATTAGAAAGCCTAAAACGTAAAGCTCCGCATATACAAACAGTGTTAGGCGGTAGTGCCGCGGAACATTTTGGACTTGAATTAGGATGGGATATCTTAGATTGGATTATAGTCGGCGAAGGCGAGCATGGTGTAGAAATGCTTGTTAACGGGTCTGTAAATTTAATTCCTAATGGGGTATACAATAAAGATACCTATAAACCCGAATGGCAATTAGAAGCACCAAGAACACCTAAGGTAGATATTACAGCAGTTCCTTATCCTGATTATAGCGATTTTAATTTTGAAGCATATCCTAAAGATGCATACAGTGTTGCAGAAGATACTATGGGTGTTGCTAGTTTGTTTATTGAAGGAACACGTAGTTGTGTGTTTGACTGCAAGTTCTGTAATGTTAGAGGAGAGTTTGGAGTATATAGAGCAAGAGACGGCGAAGCAATTGCAACAGAAATGATTCATTATTATGAAGAATATGGTGTTTTGGATTTTGTGTTTGTGGACAATATTTTAAATGGTATATTAAAAAATCTTAAAACTATGGTAGACATATTACTCGAATATCAAAAAACTCATAATGTAAAATTTGCATGGACTGCTTATTTTGCTATTAGAGCTAGAAAACAAATGCCTCCTGAAATGTGGGATAAACTTAGAGCCAGTGGATTGCATCATATTAAACTAGGCATTGAAAGTGGAAGTACTGCAACTCTACAAGAAATGGATAAAAAATACACCAAAGAAGATTTGTTGTATTGTATGGAACAGTGTTATAGAGTTGGCATTACTACTCGAAGTATGTACTTTGTTGGATATCCTACAGAAAGCGAAGAAGAATTTCAAGACACACTTGATACTATTGAAAAGTTAAAACCGTATGACGAAATTTTAAAACCGTTATATATTGGTGTACTAATGAGAGTTAAACCAAATACAAGAGCAAAAGACGAATACGTTAGTAAAGGGTTTCTAAAAAAAGACAAACGGTTTCCTAGTAAATATCCTTATAGGATGTATTGGATTTACGATGATGGAAAAGTTTATAATGATATAGAAGTTCGTGTACGTAGACACAAAGAACTAGCTCAGAAATGTAAAGATTTAGGATTTAAATATTTTGACGATCCTATGCAGTTTGAATTACCTAAGTTAGAAAAAGAAATAAACAATTATATAAAATAATTAGAAAAATAATTACAGCATTGATCCCAGTTTTCAAACTTCCTATTAAATCTTACACTTACTGACAGTCTTTCTTTTGCACCCATGTAAACATTATGCGGTATATCAACTCTTACTAAAGTACAGATATTCTTTATATTACATCGCTTTCCGTGTTCGGTGAGATTCTTAATATCCCATTCTGCATAGGCACTACCAATTTCGGTATGTTTCAAACCTTCTTCCCAATTGGGTGGCAGTTTGTACCAAATCATTTCACTTTCATCGTCTTCTAAGAGCCAATTAATTGCATAGACACTGTCGTTTTTATTTGTTTTGTTATTCAAATCAATATGGGCACCAAAATGTTGATAGTTAGGTTTACGATAAAAAAATAATATACTTGCAGGTTCAAATTTTTCAAATGTTTTTAGAAAGCTTTCTGAAAGTATATCAGTCTTTTCAAAAAAAACTCTAGGTATTGTAAAAGTTTCTGTCCTTGCCCTTGCTAAAAGTTTTTTATAATCAAAAGACTTTTGGAACGCATTAGTAACATCAAAGTTGAGACGTATAAAATTTATGTCATCAAATTTTTTAACCATCCAAATCTTCCATCTATTGGTTTTCCGTTTTTAAATCTCCAGCTATGATTATTATTCATTTTCCGCAATTTACTTTGGCTAAACCAGCAACCTAAAAATGTTGCTAAAGATTCAGGTTCCCACCTTACAGTATATGGTTTTGGACTCCATGCTCTGTAAATAATATCGTCCATAACTATGTTTTCGCAGTGTGCAAGCTCTTGTACGAAACAACCGAAGAATACAACTTTGTAGTCCCCTGTGTAATGTTTTGCTTCGTTTGCTGTAATTACCACACAGTCGATATTATGTGGATATACAGTATCTATGAACGCTTGCTTGGCGTCTTTACTTGCTACTACTATTAAGTTTTTTATACTACATAGTCGGAATGCCGAGTCCACTTTTTGGATACCTCCATGCTAAATCTGTCATTTCAGGATACATTTCTCTATAAAGATTCTTTTTTCCCTTGTACTCACTAGGCATGTTGACGCAAGCACTAATAAAATCACTTTCAGCATACGGGTGTACCCATTCTAGATCATCTAAACCATAATTAAAAAGTCTATAAGCACCTTCGTCTTGTAATCTACTAAACATTACTCTATTCAGTATATCAGGATGTCTGCCCCATTCAGCAAATCGACTTTCAAAATGTTCGATACATTCAAAATATATTGGATCATCGTGTATCTCGTTAACACTATTAATACGGCGATAACTTCCGCATACGTTAACATGCCATCTAGCAAGGTCTTTAGGACGATATCCTAACATAGCAGTATACTGAAGACTCTGATTTACCTGCATTTCTCCAGTACCGATTTCTCCAGTAAAAATTCTATGATCTGCTAGACTTAATTCTTTTACTGCTAGCCGTTTTGCCGTAAATGGATTTTCTATCCAGTAAGGAAAATCTATTTTAGGTATAGTGTCAATTTTATAGTAATTAACATCTATTTCTAATTTTTTCTCTAATTGTTGTACAATATTATATTCAGTAGTTTGGCTAACATTGCTATAAAGACTTATTGCTTTAAAGGGTATGTTTAACCTTTTAAAAATATAAGCAAGAGTTGAACTATCTTTGCCACCACTTAAAAAAATAATATTCTTATCAGTGGCATTTTTTTTTATAGTACCTTCTAGTATATTTTTTAAATCTTCAATTGAAATATCTATAATTTTATTTTGAGGTAATATTTCCCTAGAAGCATGTCTTTTTAATCCAATAAGGGGATTACGATCACTAACAGTCCATCCACCTAAAAAGTCTCTTTCTTTAAAAAAATCTTTGTTTATTGCGTTACTTTCGCCAGTTTCGAATGTACAAGAAAAATAATCAGTATTATTTAAGTTCATATATGATAGCCTTTTAACTCTAACACGTCGACAAAGTCTTTCATTAAATTTCTGTGTTCTGTTTTCCAAGGGTCTTGAAAAAACGGTTCGTAAAAATTGTTGTGTAAATTATTTAGATCATGTTGGATTCTATAACATAATCTATTCTTTACATCACCTAATCTTCTATGCAATGCAATACTATTATCAAACAACAATAAATCTTTATCGTTTTTATACCAGTGATCATATAGATATTCATCTACAAACAAGTTACGATTAATTTCTTCAAAAACCTTTCTACTTTCATCTATAGTCATACCTTTGATCTGACTAACAGTATTAACACTATAATGTAATCCTTTTATTCCGCCTGGACTTTGAATTACCATTGGAATTTCAATATTATCAACCGGACAGAACACTTTTTGCGTAATTAACTCTTGTTCTTCTAAATGCCCTGGATTAATAGCACCTTTCTGATAAGTGTGTATTAATACCATTTCGTCTAATTCAGATCGAAAACTTTCACTTACATTTTCGTAATAATCTGTTGTGGTTAAAAATCCTGTACTCGAGCCAACTACATTTTCGTAAGCATAAAGTGCTACGCCTGGTGTAAATGTTAATGTTCCGGCTTCGTTGCTGTGCCATAATAATTCACCTTCTGCAAACATTCCTAGAGGTTTTCCGCGATCATCTCTTTGACCGCTTACTCTCATTAGCATGCCTTTATCTGTTTTTTCTTGCATACTACCTAAAGTTTTGAGCATCAGTTTGTCGTCGTCGTCGAAAAAGTCTGGATTTTCCTGAGAGTTGCGGATAATATCTCTATAATTTGTGTTATATTTTTTGCACATATTATATTTGATAATATCCCTGTTTGGACCAAATTTTCTAATCCACTGTTGCATATCTTCTGCAGGTAGATTTACATTCCGTATAATTACAACAAGCTCTTTTAAATAAAGATTTCCAATTTCATTCCATTGGTCATCGTTCATTGTGGTAAAATCTACATCATCTACAAACACTCCAAATCTACCTAATCCAGGAATTTTACTTATTTGCACTTTTTATCTCCATAAATTTTCTTAAAAATAGCACAACAGGTTTACTGGTGTCAATTTCAAACCATTTCTTATTAGGGGCCACTGCTGTTGGATATGCATGATGATTATTTTGAAGCATACCTGCATAATATCCTAAAAACATATAATGAAAAAACAAATTATTTGACGATTCGTCGTTAGTATCTACGTTTCTGTATGACAACGGAAAATTCTTAACATGGCCGACAATACCAGCAAGACCAGTCATAACAGTAAGTAAAAATCTTCCCATAAGTATTACATTAAATAAAATCAAAGGAGCAATTACAAATAATATTAGCTGTGTAATAATTGATATTTTTACTGCCTGTTTATCACAAAATCGTGTGTAAGGATCGTCAAAAATATTTTTATATCTTTTATAAATTAATCCTTTATATCTTTTATAATCTTTTGGAAATTCATAATTAAATCTTGGTAGTGGTGACACCATCGCGGTACTATACCAGTAGTGTCGCCAATTCATTATATCATGTTTATTTTTATCACTATGAATATGATGTAGAGTGTGTGACAAACAAGTTTGTCTAACTGGACCGTAACCTAAATCAACTGACGCTAGGTATGTAAAAACCTTATAAAGTAAACTATTAGTGTTTACTCTAAACATACCATGTGCGCAAATTCGATGCACAAAAATGTCATTTACTGTAATTGTATAAACTAAAGCAGCTAGTAGCCAGTACCAATTTGATAATGGATCTTGAATTAAATTAAAAAATGTATACCCGCCCATAAACAACATTATAAAAAGTACTATCATTCTAGGTCCGTGGTGATATAATTTATCTAATATGATTTTTAAAGTCTTCATTAATGTTCCTTTATATCATAATCTAACTCTTTATATACATAACAGTTTGGACCAAACTCCATACCTTCGTCAAAAAAATCACTAGTCTGTTTGAAACCATATTTTTCGTAGGCCGGTAATGCATCTTTCCTTGGTATACTCCAACTAGCAGTACATCCTTCTTTCATAGCTTGACCATGCAATTCGCAAAATAAAATGCCACTAACACCTTTGAATCTATATCTTGGATCAACCCATATACCTCTGCTACGATATAAGTTATCTGAAGTTCTATGTCCGCTATTTACACCTATTATTTCGTCTACAACATTATAAACTGCAAAAAACGTTGGTTCATAATTATGATATATCGACATGTCAAACCCGCCTTGATATTGCATACTACTCATCGGCTTAATAGGACTTTTTCTATTTGGCCATAGTTTATTATGCCATATAGGTAAAATATCTTCAAATTCTACTATAGCACTTCGACTTTTCATTTTGCTTCCAAATGTTTTATTGTACAATTATAATTATCTATAGTAAGAGGAATATTCAACACAAGTTGAACACTATTGTCTACGTAAGAAAATACACTGTGTTCTTTTCGTGTGTTAATAAAGTACGGACGCCCAGGTTCTAATATAACTTTTTTATTTTCGTATAAGAATACAAATTGCCCAGGATTGCAGTTATGGCACATAGTAAGAATACGGAAACAAGTAACTCCTAAAATTTTACCATCTCTATGCGGCGGGAAAAAACCGCCCTTATTCAGTCTAATAAAGTGTGAACGTCCTAATGTATCAAACATTTCTAAAAGCGGCTGTAAGGTCTTTACAGCGTGTGCTACAGGTGTTTTAATGTTGATATCTGCTTCTGTTACACTAGTGCTGTTTAACTTATTATATTCAAATAAACTGTCTAGATCAGGAAGGCCACTTAGGTGCCCATCTAGACTAGTTACACTAAGGCCTTGTCTATTATTTGGCTTTCTAGGATTGTAAGTTTTCCAATCGTTGGCAAACTGTGTAAGTTCTTTTTCAAGGATGTTAATATTAAGACGAAAGTCTAAGGGAACAATATCCCCTAGACTTGCTAGATGTAATAACAGATTTGAATCTGTATTAGTCAATAGTTTTTCCTTCTACGTATGTAGCTGTCGACCATTCCATATTATTTGCAGCAAAATCAACAAGATAACGCAAACGTTCTTTGGTAACATAAGAGTATAGTGAGTCCATAATGATCTCACTGTCTTTGCCAAAGTACATCGGATAGTCACCTAGCTTGCTGATAAGATATGCACGACTTTCGTCATTTGCAATCATACGTTCAAATGCATCGATTACTTCTGCGGTATTTGCACCTGGATGCATAAACAAGCCTTTTTGTAACCCATCGCGCCATACTGCTGAAAGAATGTATGCTTCGTATACAGGACCTTTTGGCTCTTTACCATATGTCTGCTTGTAAAGTTCTACAGCAGTTGGTGTATCCGGCCAGTTATAGTCTTGTACAAAACCGTTTTCAGGAGTAAACATGCCGTGATTAAATAGACGTAGTGCATTGCCTTCGTCAACCATTGGAACAGTATTTTTAATGTGTCTACTTGCAGGCTCGCGGATATAGTTAAAGTCTCCACGCAACCATGCCTGTTTAGCATCTCCTGCACTCATTTTACGTACAAAGTTAATATTGTCCCAGCCTTTGATCATGGTCCATGCTAGTGTTTCCGGAACACATCCAGAACAATCTGCTAAGTCTAGGCGTTCGTTCTGCCAATCGAAGTCTGATGCTACAGTTGTTGTAATGTTATAAGGTTGTACTAAAACTGGTTCCCAGTCCTTAAAACTCCAGTTTACGTCTTCAATCAACCAAGCATTAGCATTACCGCCGTGTGCTAGAAGAATTGTTTTTGGATCGTCTTTATACTTTGAGTTAAAAGTTTCAAGACCTACATTTCCTTTGCCACCTTTGATGTTTTCAACAATAACACGCTCCCCTAGATATTTTTCTAGTTCGGCGGCTATTACGTCTGCCCAGATTGCTGTGCCTGTTCCTTTAGGGCTTGGAACTACTAATCGATAATCAGCCATTGCGGCTCCTGTCATTACAAAGAATGATGTTAAGATAGCTAGAATATATTTCACGTTTTCCTCCATTTTTATTTTCTAACATATTTGACCCCTGCGAATGCTATAGTTAGTGTAAGGAAAAGCAATATTATGAATATAGGCCTCTCCATTAAACTAAACATGTTATACAACGAAACCGTCTGTATTGTCAAGGCCTCAATCTTAGAAAATAAGATAAAAGCCAAAAGCATCGCTGGTCTGTTAAGTTCAAATCTCTTGGAAAGTAGGCCAATCGCTGAACACACTGCTAATGTAGCAATGTCATAGTATGTATGCGATATTTGATAACAAGCCCATGTAATTAGAACAAGTATCAAAGGCGCATAAATTTTTGCTGGGATTTTTAGTAGTACTGTTATAGGTTTGCTTAGTAATACACAAAATAAACCTACTAATACAGTCCCACCTAAAAATCCCGTTGCAAGATATTTATAGAAGCTTGTGTCTGATTGTATAGAAACTGATCCTAGGTCAAACTGTAGTAAGAAAAAGATACTAAGTATAACTGCGGCAAACGGAGTGCCCGGAATGCCAAACACAACAGTAGGAACGAAACTTGCGGCATGTACAGCATTATTGGCTCCTTCTGGACCAACAACTCCTGCAATATTACCAACCGAAAATTTACGTTTAGGATATGATGCTTGTGTTTGTGTATACGCTAACCAGTCAGCAACTACACCATGAACACCCGGAATTGCACCAACAAAAGCTCCAATAAGCCCTCCACGCATACTAACACGCCAGTATTTTTTCCAAGCTAATACTCCAAGTTGTATTTGTTTCCAACTGTTATCTAATTTTTGTAGACGTGTTTCCCCCATAAACATCTCGAATAACTCTGGTACAGCAAACAATCCACTTGCTAATATTATAATAGGAATTCCGTCTTTTAGATATTCTGTACCGAAAGTCAGTCTAGGGGCATTATTTTCATCTATGCCTACATAACCTAGAATAAATCCTATTAGAACACTTACTATTCCTAATATTATACGCCCTTTTACTAAAAAAATAACAGCTGATAATGCTAAAATGTTTAACATTAAAAGCTCTGGAATACCGAATATTAACAGTAATTTTCCGTACAAAGGCATGAGCAAAAATACAAGTCCTCCAAAAAACAATCCGTTTATTGTTGAACTTGTAAATGCGGCACTTAATGCATAAGTAGCTTTGCCTTTTTTAGCCAACGGATATCCGTCTAGTACTGTAGCGGCACTCGAACTTGAACCAGGAATACCCAATAAAATGCTACTCCATGTATCGCCGGTTGTACAAGCCGCAATAACAGCAGTATAAAATGCTACACCTAAATATGGTTCACTGTAAAAAAAAGGTATAAATGAATATGATACAAGCAATGCAGTAGTTGGTCCCGCTGTAGGAATAACACCAAAAACTAATCCGTATAAGACACCTGCGAGGACTATTATAAAAAGTTCTATCATTAAATTATAATACTATAAATTTTAGTATTTGTCAAAGAGATTTGAAAAATTTACAAATCCACAAAATCCATTTTTAACAAGACTGAATAAATTTTGAGGGTAGCGTGTGTACATATGATTTTCCATCTTGTTGTAAATTTCTAGATAAAAATCGTCATTAGGATGAAAGTGATCTGTTTTTGCTTTGAACAATAGTTCAGGCCATTCGGCGTTTTTCATAGCAATGGTATTACAAACACCTTTGTTATGTTTACCGTAACTTAATAATGGATGTGTTGCCTGACTTTTGATTAACGGCAAGGTGCTGTTAAAAAATGTCCACATGCCTTTTCGCCCGGTTAATTCACCATATAGCCACCATATCATCTCAGTAGGAGGACACGGTATAATTATTTCTTTATCCCAGTCTTCACCGATGCAATTTTCTATAGTGTTTCTGTATATCCAACCGTCTTTTTCTAATTCGCCTAAACCGCCTACAATAAATTGTTCTTTAGGTATTTTATCAAACATGCCTAGACTAATAAGAAATCCTCTGCTCATACTACCTAACTCTACGCTATAATATTTCATTCGTTCTAAGCATTCTGCGTAATCGGCTTCGAACCCTATCCATTCGTATCCGAGTTCTTTTGCTAGTTGTTGGCTTTTTTCTTTGTAAGTAGCATCTGCCCACGGATAATCTTCGTAATAAATTGTAGCAGACTTTCCTGCGGCCTTAGCACTACGAGCAACTATTTCGCTATCACTTCCGCTTACAGGAATTGCTAGGTGTGTGTCTGGAAGGAATTTAGCAGCCTTTAAACATTCTTGTCTGAAAGAACTTACTGTAACATATTCATTTATAAGAATTTGGTAGTCAAACTTTTCCAGTTTAATTTTGCTATCTAAAAAAGATTTAAAGTTTGCAAAAGGAATATTATTAATAGACCACCATACGTGTTTTGGCAAATTATCTAACATAAAGTTAGTTATAATATTTTATGCATACAGTGGTATATATCTGGTATTACCGTTTACAGAAACTTCTAACCATTGATTTACATTTGGTAAATCACCAGCACCCACACTTGGAGTATTCCCGGTAGTTCCAATTACATCAACATTGGCTACCATAAATGCACCTTCTGTTGAATCAAAAATCAAAGAACTACTATCAGCAAACAGCGATCCGTAAAAGTCTCCGTATACATTGCTGATATTTGCTGTTCCACTAACAGAGAGCCCAGGAGTAGACCATACTCCACTACTATTACCTGAGAATGTTACAGATCCGCTACCTGTACCTACTCTCATCTCTATTCTTCCGGGAATAGTAGAACCTGTTGTAGGGCCTTCTGAAAAAACACTAATATCTGCAGCCGTTTTTAAAGAAGAACCATCATATCCTCTTGCTAATATTTCTAAAATTTTGTCGCCGAGCTGTATGCCTGTAGGACTATCAATAGTACCTCTATATTTGTTAGCTTGTAAAGAAGTAACCGTACTCTGAGAGTCTCTAAATTGACTGCTTATAAATGCTGCTCCGCCAGCATCGTTTATGTTAACAAACAATGATGAATTGTAGTATGTACCTTCCTCATCCTCTCCGCCTATAACAACATCGCCTGTAGTACAGAGTAAATTTATATTTTCAGATTCTAATGTGAGAGCTGATTCGCCTTGGAAATAAGAAATATTTCTTAAAGATCTATCTACAGCATTTATAAACAGCGTATCATCAAATACTCCGAAAACTGATCCAGTTAAATTACCATTTAATGTGTTGTCATTAGCATTTACAATAGGAGTTGAGTCGTCACCATAGACACTACCTTTTAAATCCCCAATAAACGAATTTGTAGACGAATTAACTAAAATTGAGCTGTCGTCGCCTATGATATTGACATTTAAATTATTACCTGGTTGTGCTATTTCTCCTAGCGGTTCTCCATTTATTGTTGAGCCTGCCGGAAGATCTATGGCAGTGCCAGAGGCAGTAACCTGTGCCATCCCTAGCCATAAACTTGAACCACTTAAATATAAATCTTTAAATCTATTAGTAGGGCTACCAATATCATATGCTTCTTGTGCATCTGGAATAATGTCGCCTTTCACTGTGCCATCTAAATTAATACTGTTTTCTACAGAATTAACAAGTGTAGTAGAGTCGTCA
>Ga0102945_1000081_pt1 | contig 34464 bp, 23 predicted proteins | sample SalPonred_H2O_MG_FD_78207 | JGI IMG/M metagenome (GOLD analysis project Ga0102945, IMG submission 78207) | Salt pond water microbial communities from South San Francisco under conditions of wetland restoration - Salt Pond MetaG R2_restored_H2O_MG ...
CTTTAAACCATAGTATATTAGATTCTACTTCATTCCAAAGACTACCTTTTCTCAAGAAATCATTTAGTGTTCCGTAACTGTCTACACTCAATTCCACTTTAAGCTTTTTAACTTCTCGCAGCAAGTCGTATAACTCGCCTTTTGGTTTTATAGTGGCATTTGTAATTAACAGCAGTGTAAGTTCTTGTCTGTTACACTTTTTTAATAGGTCTATCAGTTTAGCTTCTTCCATTAACGGCTCGCCGCCAAGAAGTTTAATAAATCTTAGTTCTGACAAATCATAATCGTCAAGTATGGTATTTTTAGCAATAATACCGCTATGTTTAATGCCTAACTTTTTTGCATCGCTGTACCAACTTGTGCTAAGTTCAGGACCGCACATTCTACATTTGTTATTGCAGACATTGCTAAAAGTTAAATCAATATTAGTTAGCTTTGGTATTTTACCTCTGCCTTCTTCCGGGAATCCAAAATGCGTTACTTGATTCATATCGAGACGCATACTGTGTCCGCTAGTTGCTTCGTCTGCATAGCACTTACTGCAACCTTTGTTGTATTCATCTTTTAGCATCTTGTTTCTTAAGTCTACAAGAAACGGATGGTTAAATGGATCCGGATGGTCTACTGTTAAGTCGTCAGGAGTTTCTTCCCATCGAAAGTAACAGCATGGAAATATTCTGCCATCGGGCCGTGTAGCTAAATGATGGAATGGTAAGTCGCAGCCGTGCTTTCTTTTATCCATTCTTGTCCTCTGCTATAGGTTCGAGTACATCTATATTAAAATGTCCTTTAACTACATCTATGTAATTCTGTTCGTATTTGCTCTTCGGAGCACATAGTCCACAGCCACAGGTATGTTTAGGACAAGTAATTGTCGGCATAGTTCCAGTTTGAAGTTTTTCTCGTAAGTCTTCAATAATCTTCTTACCTTCGCTAATTTTGCCTATAGCACCTCTTGTGCCATCAAAGCGTGCTTGGCAGGTTTGATGATGGTAAACTAAATCTGTTTGCTGTTCTAGATGTAGGAAAAACCAATTTACACTACACTGCCAGCCTTTGAATTCTCTCATGTCTACAAATGTGCTTTTTCTACTTTCGCCTTTAAGGCTAAGACACATTTCTCTACTACCGCAGCAAGGTCTGCCGATAGACATACCTAGTTTTTTCTTTTCGGTTGTTTTTTCGCTCGCGGCACTAAGTATCTTGCTTTCTTCTAAATCTTGTTTTTTTCCGTTTAGGCGTTCATTCCTATACTTCCAGTAGTTTTTCATATAGTCTATCTGTTCTTCAGTGTAGGTATGTGCAAAGCTACTACGACTATCTGGTTCTTCTCCGATAACTCTAGGAACATATTTTACGCCGTGCGCATCGAGAAATTCACAAAGGTCTTTACATTCATCGAAATATGCCGCGTGAAACATTACATTTACACTAACTGTAAAGTCGTGTGCAGGCCCTTCAGTATGAAATTGTACTATACGATCTCTAACTTGCTGTTTGAGTTTATTATCACTTTCAGCATGATAACTGACTGTAGCATGTCCAAAATTTTCCATCACAGCAGTAGCCATCTTTTTACCCATTGCTCCGTTTGTAGTAAGAGCAAAACCGCAACTCCAACGATGTTTATATTTTTCTTCGTATTGTTGTTTAAGGTACTGCGCAAAAGGAATAAAGTTCGGGTTTACTGTTGGTTCTCCTCCTGTAAATCCGATGTTTGCTTCCTTAAACAATCGATGCTGCATGTACAAGTCAATGTACTCAAACAAAAAGTCTGTATTGTTTTTAAGTTCATCGAGTGTAGCGTGTTTGCTAAAGTTGTCGTGTCGGTGTGCTGGACAATAACTGCAATCGTAGTTACAGCGTCTACCGGTGTCCCAAGTTACCTGAAATACTTTTCCGGTCAATAGGTCAATTGTATCAAAACTCATTTGTATAATCCTTGAATGCTGGTTCTACGTCTGTTAAATTTTCGCCGCGTATAGCGTCTAATTGCTTCGTGTAGCGTACAAACTCATGCCAGTGGGTACTGTGGTAGCTATCACTGTTCATGTACTTACACACGCCCTGTGCGATGCTCTGTGCTTGTTTAACAGTGTGTTCGTCGAAGTTGTTTTCTTTTACCCACTCTACAAAATCATTAAATCTCTGAGTTAGTTTAGCTTTGGCTTCGTCTGGAAGAACTCTGATATTTAAATGCTGCGGGTGATGTGCAACATGGTGTGTTATAATAGGACGTCGTTTACTAGAGTTTATTTTTGTGAAACCACTTTCAGTTAGTTTCCATTTCATAAAATCTATCATATGATTAACATTATATGCTGTTACTGTATAAGCAAGCCATCCGTATATGTTATCGGGCATGTTATCTAGTGCTTGAAGATTCTTATAGAGCTTTTCCCATTTAGCCGGATATCTTTGATACTCTAAAACCTTTCCGTATCCGTCTATACTTGCTCCGACACGCACTTGTCTAAAATTCTTCCACATTTTAGATACACGCGGAGGCAGTGTACTCATGTTAGTGTTATATTCTATTATTATGTTACCGGCAGCATTTTGGTCTATACATTTTTGCAGGAAGTTATAATGACGCTCTATTAACATAGGTTCGCCGCCGGCAAAGTATATGTGCCGTATGTTATCTATATGCTTTTCTAGGTACTCCCAGAACGGTTCGTGATTTGGCCAATCATATTCAGTTGCACACAATTTTCCGTTCACTTCTTTAATTTCTACATCTCCGCTAGTTTCTTTAAAGAAGTTAGATCCGGTTAGTTTGATCCAGTCGTCGTACCACGCATTTGAATCTGTCGGTCCACACATGCGGCACTTTAGGTTACAAAAATTACCAAAACGTAAATCGTAGTACTTGACAGGTGTACGGTTAACGTCAATAGTGCCATCCTGTGCAGTTTCCGAACGAGCTTGCTCTAGTGTGTAATCCCATTGCTCTTGTTCGTATTGTCTACGGCTGTTAAGTCCAGACTGTTCCTCAGACAAACAGCGTCCGCACTCGCTATTCCACACTCCATTGAGCATGTTTAAGCGCATTTCTTTCATTAGTTCTGCATTGCGAGCTTCGTCGAGACTGTCTGCACCTGCATTATATGCCGAGCCATCTTCTTTTCGAATAACTCCGCGATTTTTTGTCACGTTGGCTTGACAGCAGACTCGTAAGTCGCCGTTGGCTCTTGCAGCTTGAAATATCCAAGGAATAGGACAAAAAGTATTAGCCATTTTTAATTTCTTTAACCATATCGTCTAATCGAGAATCAGCCCAGTCTCTTTCTTCACACCACCAGCACTGTTTACATTCAGGGATTTCCATACCCGGCTTGTAATCCTTAAAACTTCCACAAACTTCTTTAATAATTTCGTGCTGCTCGATGTCTCCTTCACAGCTACGTGTATTATAATACAAATCTGTAATATTGTAAAGATGATATTGTGCCACTATCCAATCTTTTTTTACAAAACGAAATGGATGAGCCATAACTGCATTAACTTTCCCACTGTAGACCCATACATCTTCCGGTATACCTTGGTCTGCATCCTTGTCTCTATTAGTCATACGATCTGCTCTAGTTGCATCCGGATTCTTACTAGTAGCATTAAACACTGCGTCATGTTTATTTTCCCAAGCAGCAAACTTATTAAAACTTCCTACTATAATCTGGTCACCGCTTCTTCCGTGTATTATCGGTCCGATCACGCCGTGCTCTAATTCCGGAGGAATATAGGTTGTTATTCTATTTTCAATTATGTTAGGAAATCTGTCTTTAAACCATTGATACACTTGTTTACTAATATAGCCTTGCCAAGGTCGTGTTTCCCAACATCTCTGATAAGTTATAACATCAATTTTTGTTTCGAGATTGTGCTTTTCTATAATTGTACACAAAAAATATGTTAACAACGCACTATCTGCGCCGCCACTTAAATTTACGCCGACTCTTTTCCAAGAAGAATTAAAAGCAATATCTAAGTGATTAAATCTTTCAACAATTAAGTCGTTGCGAATGCTATCGTATAAGTGATTGTTTGCATCAAACATGCTCGATTCTCTCTATATTTGTTCCGTTAAATTTATAATTAACCATGTGCTCATTAAACTTCTGTTGCCATATCTTATCTGTTTTTCTAATATATACCATAAACGCTTCCCACTGTGCTTGAGACACATGATTATTGAAAACATAGTGTTCGACTTCATTCAATCCTTCAAGGGCAGTTCTTAAATCTGTAAATTCTCTTTTACGGGGATTCCAAGACCTTCTGTAAGTATGCTGATCTAAATTAGCAAATCTTTTTTGTCTTTCCCGTTCAACAACATCTTTAGCTTTTTGTATATCAGCTTTAACTTCGTCTGCAAAATACAGAGCCATAAGAGACGGATTCATATATCTAGGAGTATATACAATAGAACAGTCTATAAAGTTTACATCAAGCTCCATAAAAGACTCAAATATGTTTTCAATATCCATAATCTGATATGCACTTGTGGTACACACTATATTAAGCTCTGATTTTTTATCTATCTCTCTAAAAACTCGAACATTTTCTGTTAACTTATCCCAGTCTCCTGTTCTAAAATAACCATAAATATTTTTGCCTGCATCAAGGCTCATATGAATTATACTTCTATCAAACGGTTCTAACAGTTTGCTTAGTTTTACTGGATCAAATTTAGCATTAAAATTAGAATGAAACGCTAATCTTATGTTTGCAGCATTAGGGTGTTGTGCAAGAAGTTCTAGGCAAGGAAAAAATTGTTTCTGATACAATACTTCTCCGCCGGCAAAATCAATTTTCATAATGTTAGGAAAATTTTTATTCAAATCACTAACAAGTTCTTCCATTTGCTCTATGCTTATAGAAATTGACAAATTCATATTTTTATCAGTTTTATGAAATTCTCTAGTCAACTGGATAAGTTTATGTTTTCGATCTTCTTCGTCTGCTTCGTAGTGTTTTAATTTCGTCATCCAGCCTGAGCTATACACATCAGAACAATGCAAGCACGCCATGTTACAACTGTTGCTGAATCTTATTTCGACATGTCTCAAAGAAGCAAAATCAATTTCTCCAGTATCAGAATCATATAAATTTAAATCTACTACTCTATCCAAAACATGATCAAAATCATGTCGCATACTTTGACTGCCAATTTCTTCTGCTTCCTTACACAGATGGCACCCTTGACTCCAAGTGCCTGACATCATTTCTTTTCGATGCTTCAGGAAACCCGGGCTGTTTATAATATCAGAAGGTTTTACACTGTCTTCAATAATATACAGCTCGTCTGATTGTTGTGGGCAGCTGGTAACAAATCCGTTTTTATAATTAATGCCTCCCAGTGCGTAAGGACACACTATGCTATTTGACATTAAAAATCTCCTTCATTTCAGGAAAGATTTCAGCAAAGTTTACATTTCTTTGAGTATCACAGCGTTGTAAAAATTCTTGCATTTCAGGCAACCTGACACTCCAGTCTTCGCTTTCCATAAATTTAAGCATACCTTCTAGTCGCTTAATTCCGTAGCTGGCGTCCATAAACTGTTCTTTGGTAACTTTGCCTTTATGCCAGCTGGGAACTCCCAGCTCCCAGTTCTCTTCCCACCAAGGGTAAAATTCCTCATACTTGCGACGACATTCTTCCTTGAACCACTTTGGCAATACTTTAACATTAAGGTGAGGAGGATGATACACAAAGTGATAATTAACACCGCCTGCGCCAAAGGGCCACATATTAATCTTACGAAATCCTTCTTGCAGTTTCCATTTAATAAAGTCTGGAATATAGTATATGTTTAGCGCCTGTACTGCACATGCAACTGTTACTTCTACATTATCCGAAGTTTCTTTGTCAAGGATGTGAAACACTTCTTTGGTTCTTTCCCAGATGCTAGGATATCGAATATATTCGTTTCTTTCCATTATATCATCAACACTGTAATGAAAACGAACTAGCTTAAATTCTTTCCATAAGTCGAATAAATCGTCTCGCCATTCAACTCCGTTACTGTTATATCGAAGTTCCAGGTTCTTCGCATGACCCTGACGTATTGCTTCTTCAAGTATTTCATAATGTTCCTCAATAATTAAGCTTTCGCCTCCTGCAAAATAAATCTGTTGCATGTTGGGCATTTGTTCATAGAACTGTTTCCAGAATGTAGGATTAGCTTTGTGCCAGTTATAACTACTGCCATTGTAACTGCCTTTATCCTTCCACTGCATTGTTTCTTTTAGGTTTGGATTTTTAACTTCTGGATAAATTGCTTGCCAATCTTTGATCCACCCTGAACTATCGTGAGGTGAACACATTACACAGGCTAATTGACACTTAGTTCCAAATCGTAAATCAATGTAGGCAAGTTGAGGAGGAACGCTGCCATCTTCTTGTGTGTTAGCAATTAAATTATCTACATCTACTCGTTCACTCCAATATGCAGTTTCCCACATACGCTTAGAGTTATGTCCAGCAGCTTCTTCTTTGTAACATTTCATGCAGCTGGGCGGCATTTCGCCGTTGAGCATTTGCTTGCGAACATTTTTCATATAAGTGCTGTTCCAAGCTGTTTCAAAATCGCTAACATTTAAATTGTTAGGCTTGCCATCGTCGGTTTTAAGTATGCCTACTTGTCCGCCGTGCTCTTTGTCGTTGGTTGCTCCAACAGAACTAGCATTAGCTGTACAACATACTCTCATACTTCCATCTGGGCGAGTGCTTAGATGCACCCACGGTAAAATACACCATGTGTCGGATACTTTTTTGCTCATACAAGTACTTACCTAATTAACTATGTAGTTTATTTCGTTATGATACGCTTTATTTTTTGCGCAAGTTTTAATGCACCTTGCTAGATGAAGATTGTGATAAGGATTCCAACTAGCTTCTAAAAGCTTTTCGTACCAAGGATGATCCATTACTTCTTGTATAGAATGCTTTTTTAAACTGTTCCATTCTGGATCAAATTGTCCTAGTTTTTCCAGGATGTTTTCTTTGTTCTTAAATGCACTATCCCAGAGAAAACAGCAGGGCCACATTGTGAGATCACTAGCTATAAATATTTCACTTTCGTGTACATATTTACAGACTATGCTATCAGTTATTGCTTTTATTTTTTCTTCGTCAACACTACTGGTTTGATATTCTTCTATGAATCTATCAAGCTCTCTTACTACTTCAACTTTACTGTGTTCTTTGGCTCCAGTAGTAGTAATTGTTTGTGTCTTTTCTACTATTTTCTTGTCTTGTTTTTTCTTCAGCACAGCTATCCAATCATGATAACTGTTTCGCATACCCGTTCTAGTTGCAAAATCAAAATTTAACTTTTTTGCATGGTCTTTAGCAACATCTAATTCATGCTCATTATGATCAAACATAATATAAATCCAAGTTGCGCTACTAGGAGGCGCAGCATCTGCGTATGCTGTCATATTGCGCTCTATTATATCAAACTTAGTGTTTACCCTGTAAATGTGATTAGTTTCCTTGTGTCCGTCGACACAAAAATGTATATGTACCTTTCCTGGATATTCGCTGGCTATTGTTCCCAGTCTATGCCACCAGTCCGCAGTTTGATACCCACCGTTAGTGCTTAACTCACAATACGCACCGTTACTTGTTAAGTAGGAAACCATGTCTACACATTCATTATTCACTGCCGGGTCTCCAAGTACTCCACAAAATTTAAATTCTCTATTAACGATGTCATTTTTTGTAGGAAATAGTCGCTTGATATCCGCCAGGCTAAAACTTTGCAGAGTAAGTTTATCTGCGTTTAGTGTTCTGGCACAACCCGGGCAAGCAGCATTGCACTTACTGGTAATTTCTAGTTCGATTTTTCTTATGTATTTCATTTAAATTGCTCCGTAAACGGATCAAATTCTGCTCCGCATTTTACACTGCATACTTTTAATTTACCGTTAGAGCAAGACGGTGAGCTCCAACTTTTTTCTATTAGATCGAAAATTCCTGTTTCAAAAACTTTATCTAATCCTTTGCGAGCGTCTAGTGCATCCTTTCCGCCTGACTGATCAATAAATTTCCAAATTTGTTCCTGCTTAGGATCTTCGTGCCACCATTTATACATTCTGCCAGCCGTCCAACAACAGGGCAGAGCCATTCCTTCTGCTGTAATAAAAAGACTTCCTTCTTGTTTTACTTTACAACGAACTGGTGTAGCATCATAATAAGCATCCATTGTTCCGTATTTTTGTATGATAGCTTCTTGCTTGGTTAGAGCTTTATTTAGATATTTTTCATTGGGCTTTTTAATTTCGCTTGTTTTTTGACCTTTGCGATTAACTGCTTGATGCGAATCTTTTCTATTAGTATTTGCATCAACAAACCTTCCTGTCTTTTTAGCTATAAATTTTTCGAATCCCCATTCTTTCGCAATTTTTTCTGCTTGTTCTACTTGATGCTGATTGTGATCAAATACTATAAAATCCCAACGAGCTCTTCCTCCCGCATCGATAAATGCACGGGCGCTGCGTACTACATTATCCCAGTTAACACCTTGTCGATAAATGTGATTGGTATCACGCAATCCGTCAACACTAAAAATAACAGCACCCATTCTGCCGAAAACTTGTGCAAGTTCTGTCCACCACTCCGTATCTCTTGCTCCTGCATTAGTATTCATACTAAGCCACATATGCGGATTTTGTTCTCTAAAATATTTGAATATTTCGAGCGTATCTTTTGCAACTATAGGATCTCCTAAATTGCCACACATGTACATGGTTTTTAGTTGCTTTATAAAATCAGGTTTAAATATTTGTTGGCAATCTTCCAATGTAAGTTCGTCAAGATTAATATGAGGATTAATTTCTCCGCCATTCATATTGCGGTCACACATCGGGCAGGAAGCCTGACAATTCTGTGTTATCTCTAGATGTATTGTTTTTATATCTTCGTACTTGTACATTAATCTTCCATTGCAAGTTTGACAGTTTTACCAGGACCGACTTTGCTGGGCAAATCTCCGTATTGTTCTACATACCATTCTATAACAGCTTTATACCAGTTTTGACTGTTGTGGTGCGCTCGCTTATTAAACTGTTGTATGTTGTTATTTGTAGCCTGCATAGTACTTAGTGCTCTGGCACTTTCTGTTTGCAGTTCCCGTAAAGTTAGCTTATCTAATTCCAATTTTCATGAACCTTTTGTATTGTCCTAAATCAAGTTCTCCTTGATAAATGACCTGTTTCATGGGAGTATTCTTGCTGAACTCTTCAACAGAATTCGAACAGTTAACGTGATCTTCAATTTCAAAGAAATTGTTAGTTTGTAGTACCACTAACTTTCCTTCTGGAATTTTGTTGTACCAGTTATCAAAATCCGCTATGTGCTCACAGCTGGTATTAATTATAGTGGTCGGACTGTCTACTAGTTCGCACTCTGTTCCGTCCGATTTAATACTTTTGTAGCAATGGTAATCGTAGTCGATATCAAAAATATCTCTTGTAGTAGCTTTGAATTTCCATTGATCTGTTAGCCACTTTTTATTAAATGTTTCGGCTATCGCAGCACAACTTTCGTCAATGTCGAAGCTTCTAATTTTATCAATATGAAAATTGTTTTCAAACAACATTGTGGCAAGACTAGCATACCACCCTGCACACAAATACACTGTGCCCAAGGATCTTCCGGTATTTTTTAATTCTTCTACAAGCCACAATTTACTTTTTAACTGTCCTCGACTAAAACAATCGTTTGCTATTACTACGTCGTTTACTACAATTCGTTTAAATGCTGCTGTAAATTCCGTAGAACAGTGTCGTTCTAATACCGTGAATAATTTCCATATATTGTCTTCGAGTATTAGTTTTCTAGAATCTTCATCGTATATGAATCTAAAAATACTATGTAAGTTTTCCTCTACAACAGCTTTGCGTAATTCGTCATTATTAACTAGTCTAAACAGACTGTGTAAATTTTGTTCTAGCATAACTTTTCGAAGATCGTCGCCATCGCCTTTTACAGTAGCGTCTCCGATAATTCTAAACAAACTGTGTAAATTCTTTTCGACCACTGCTTTACGCAATTCTTCGTTGGCATTTGTAAGTCTAAATACACTGTTGAGATCTTTGTCTACATATGCTCGCCTTAAATTAGTCAGCTGTTGATTGTTAGGAAACAACAGTTCATATCTGTCCAATAGCTCATGTATTTCTAGCATCAAATTGCTCCTTTAGCCAATCAAAGTTGTTAATTAATTTTAGTGCATTTAGATTATTACGATTTTGTTCGCCATATGCTCTTCCGCTGCGAGCGCCGTCTGTCACGTATTCTCCGTACGGTTCATCTTTGCCTTTATCGCTGCACCATATGTTTAGTCGTAGCTCTGTCTCGATATCTTTTTGACGATCTATTACCTTACTTGCTAGTTTTGCACATTCCCTAAATCCACTTTTCCAAGCACTAAAAGGGTCAGTATTAAACTCTGTGCTGTTTGCAACTTCTTTAACAGGTTTGAAGTGCGGGCTAATACTAGTAGTCATGTCCGGCTTTGATATATCCATTTCGATAGTAGCAATTCTTGGAAACAGTTTTACGCCGCCGTAGCCATACTCTAGTCCCTTTACTCTATTTTCACATCTCCATACGTGAACAAAATCTTTTTCCTTTTCTGGCACAATGTAATCAAAATTAAAATCTTCTTTTATACACGCATCGCCATCTACTATCCAAAACATATCTGTATCACATTGTTTAGCTGCTTCTATATGTGCCTGGTGTATTCCTTTTACTCCGTGAACTCTTTTTGCTCTTGGGAATCGAGATTTTAGGGCCTGCCAATTAGTGTCGGCATTTGGTTCGTTATAACTGATAAACACTATATCGTAAGTTTCATTTCCTAAACTATTTCGCTGCGAAATATTTTTACTAGACGCTCTAGTAGGATTAACATAAACTGTTTTAAAAAACTTGCTTTGGTTTGCACTTAGAGGAATGCTATCAATAGGAATATCTAGTTCGTTAATTAATGCAGATCCTACAGATTCTATATGTTGATCTAAACAGTCTTCCTTGGTTGCTTCCTGCTTCCATAACGTATTAAGATATTCAAAATCTCGAACATTGATGTAATTCCAGTCTGTACATGCAGTCATGTACAAGCCCTGTCGTGCTCCGTAAATTGCCCAGTTGCCGTTCTGTACATCAGCGCCTGTCATTAACCAAACATACAATCGGTGTAGATTTTTCCAGTGTAATTTTTTAATGTTTTCTTTAGGAACTTTAATGCCTTCGTTTAAAGACATTTTTACACCTTCTCTAAATCCAGCTCGCCACGCCTGTTGTGCAGTAGCATTGTTATAAATTTCGCTGTAACAACCAGGCATATGAAAATAGTTTACATCCCAGCAAAAATCTACTTGTGCATGTATGTTATCAACTGCGGCATTTTCGTGTGTTTTCATTTTAAGAACTAGATTCTTTGGCCAACTTTTAATACCGCCGTTGCCGTACACTAGTCCGTTGATAATATTTCTTGCAGTCCAGCTGATGACTGTTTTGTTCATATCAACTGAAGCATCAATGTCAAATTCTTGATTTAAAAAATCTTTGTTAACAACATTGTCGCCATCAACTATAATTAGTCTATCAGTTTCGCTTATCTCAGCACATGCTTTATGAGCAGCATCGCTTCCGTGTACTCCATGCACACGCTTTGCCCACGGAATCTTAGAACAAAGGTCTGCGTAATTTTTTTCTGCATTGGGTTCGTCGTACGACAAGTATACTACATCGTAGTCTGCAACTCTAAATTTCATTTATTACCTCATAGCCATAACTGTTAAAAATTTTTCTTGTAAAGATACTTACTTCTGTTTTGTCCTGTTCGAATGGCATTGTGAAATCAAGCTCTACAACTTCGCTGTTTATTAGCTCGCTCATTTGAATCGAAAAGTACTTGTATAACACATTAACATCGCCTACATCAGTTATACTGAAAAATACAGTCTGATCTGTGTTTAGGTTATTTTCTTTTAGTGTTTTACGTAAAGTAGAATCTAATTTTATTTGCCACTGTTTCTTTGCGCAATTTTGTATTATTTGTAGTTCTGCTTCGGAACTATAAGGTATTTCGTATAACAATTCTAGTGCAGTAACCGTAGTTATTTTTCTGCGTTTAACAATAGTGTACTTTCTTTGCTGTACATCATATTTTACCTTGTAATCTAGCCTATTGTCTGTTCCGTTTTTAAGTCCAATTATTTTGCTTAACGGAACCTCTATAGAATTTTCAACTTTTAAAGAAGGGCCCATTCTTTTAATTTTGCCTGTATCTTTATCAAATACAACTGTTATTAAAGGATCGCGCATTTTTCAAACCTTTCGATTATTGTATCTGTTACAAAGTCATCTTCAACATAATGAAGAACAGTGTCTTGTGTGTAGCTGCCGAGTTTTACTTGACAGTATTGGTTAACATATACACCCAGTTTGTGAGTCCACATCTCAGACGGTTGTTTCCAATTTTGTATCAAAGGTTTCATATGCACAAGAAATGGTGCTGTAAGAGAAGTTTCTTTATAGCCTGAGATTTTAAGAGCTATAGCAGTGTTTACATCCATACTGGGTTCCGTGGGTGTATGCACTTTACAATGTGCAGTGTAAAACTCCTTCCAGTTTTCGTTAATAAGATTTAACAGATCATAAAAGGTTTTGTTAACTTCTGTTTTCTTAAAATAAAAAAATGCATTATAGCAATTAGGCAAGCTATTTGCTGTAAACGTTTTTCTGTAGAAATCGTTTGTTACTAACTCTTTTCTATAAGAGTATACACTGGTCGGATAGTACAGGTCTCTATGCATCAGATTCCAAAAATAATCTAAACAGGTTAAAACAATACAATCAGAATCCAGTACTATTGTTTCATCATAAGGACTAAGTTCATATGCACGAGATCTGATAGATGTTCTATATCTGCCTGTATCTGCTGTATCGTATGAAATAACTTGATCAAAAATGTTATCCTTTACTGCTTCATTTGTAACAATGCTTACAGGATAGTTATTTTTAAATTTTAGAGACAGAGCTAACAAGTACGCCTGCCTTGCATATTGCTCTCCTTCTGCGAATACTAAAAATCCTCTACTGCTCATCTATACACCTATTAAGACTAAATTTATTCATGGCATGAACATTGATACCTTTTGTTCTTAGAAGAGTGTTGTTTTGAGTATCAGTTGGGTCCTCTAACAGTAGCAATAATTCTTCGTTTTTAATTTCTTTCAAAACACTCTTATCGGTGATATGATAAAGCTTACCAGGTAAAGACTTAGCAAAAGATCCTGGTTTAAATCCGTTTATAATATGGATGCCGATACTAAAAACATAATCGTTGCGGAAATTAGAAGTTAAAATTCCGTATGCTTTTACATAATGATCCCAATTTTGTTCTATATGTATTAGTAGATCAAAGAACAGCTTGTTAACAGCAGTTTTTCTAAAAAACACACAAGTTGCCCAATAAAAATCAATACCACTGTCGGCTAATCTTAGAAATTCTAAATCAGTTTCTCGATCTACTAAGTCAATTGAATTTTTATATATTTGAAAATCTTCAAAATTATCAAAGCACTCGGCAAAATTGCTATTACAGATTACTATGTCTGTATCTAATAACAGCGTTTCATCGTATGGTGTTAGATTATATGCTTGTGTCCTTAAACTGTTTTTCCATTGTATATTACTTTTATAGTTTTGCCCGTCATAAAAAGATTTTACGTTATTCTCGTCTGACGAAACTGTAATAACTTTGTCGAAGCCGTCTAAGTCTGTATTTGCAGTGTCCGTAACTATGGATACTGGCAAATCTAAATATTCTTTTGCTCGTTGAGCTAAAAATTTTGCCTGCTTTATATAATCTATTTCTGTATTATTTCTTGCAAATAGCAAAATACCTTTAGAGCTCAACCAATTTCTCCACAGTACGAGATTTTTTCAGTTGTTCGTATTCGTTATAGTAATTGGTTAACGAATTATGATATGTATCAAATATATCTTGATAAAATTTTGCAAGGTCGGTTACTAAAATAGGAATTTTTTTGTCATCTAGCAAAACGCCAGTGCTAGTAGAACTTAGTAGTATGTTTACATAACTAAGTAATGTTAAGTCGACAGTAAATTGCCCACCGTTGAAATAGTAAACTGTTTGTTCTTGAAATTTTTCTAAGATAATACGCTTTTGATTATCAAGCGTAGCCATATAATTAGAAAATTTTAGTGCTTTTTCGAGAGACGAATCCATAGTTACTCCTACTTTATGTATATAATACACTATTAGGAGTAGTTTGTCAAGAATTATTCGAAGGTATTTGTTCTTACCAAAGACGGAAACGGAATTTCAAAACGTCTTGTAGTACCGTTGCTTTCGAAAGTTGTTGAAAGTGCTCTTCTAGCACCGTAATCAAAGAAAATAGGTGCAGTAATTGGTTCGACTACACCAGGTTCAATAGATCCTTTATCCCCTTCGTCTGGATTGCTTTCTGGACCATCGTCTACTAAAGTAACTACAAATCTAAGTCTTTGTGTATTATTTGGATCTAGTCTTCCTTCGATCTGCCAATAGCTATCGCCGTAAGTTCCTGCACTAGCAGATCTTTTAAATAGAATCTGATTGGACGTTGTTAGCTGTCTAAAACCTATTGCGCCGTCTGGAAAAGTAACATTAGAAGTATTTCCATCAAGTGTTGTGTAGGTGCTACCGAATCTTATCAAACCAGGACTTCCTAGCATATTTTCCCATAAACCGTTTCTACTTCCATCTAGTGGTGTACCACTGTAGTCACATTCGCCTTGTATTTGTATTTCGCCGCCTGCATTAAAAAAGTGTCTCATTGCATCAACGCTGCTAAATGTAACAATAAATTCACTGTTAATCGTGCCGTTCCACTGAGTAGTTCTTTGATCACTATCTAGAACAGAGTCGTCAGTTTCAGCAACTGCAACTGTGTCTTTTCCGGCTTCTAACGTTGTCATTATAGTTAGATAATCGTTAAAACCCTTAGTAGCTACTGTGTTAGATAGTGTAAAATCAGTAAAGCCGTCGCCATCTGTATCTTCGCCTGTAAAATTAGGAAGATCGCCAGTGGAAACATCTGCACCAATAAGATCACCTGAAGCAAGTTGTGCAATAGAAATATTATTACCTGTTTGGTGTTTAAGTGCTCTATCAAAGTCATCACGCAAAGATTGCATCTGTTCAGCAGAAACAACCTCGGCGTCTGAGCTAACTCCTGGTCCAGAAACCTGTGAGCTAATTACAGTTTGTCCGTAACCGAAATCGCTGGATCCGACACCCAACACCTGTTGAATTCTATTTTGTAATCCGTTATACTGTGCGGCTGTTACAAGATCGCCTCTACTTACTGCCATTCTCTATTCCTCATAAAGTGCATATATTATACTAAAATATTTATACCTTTAGCACGCACTCGATTAATTTTTCCGATTCTTGGTTGCTTGATTCTAACGCAACTCCTACCAAGTATTCTGTAACTTCCGAAGTTGCTATTCCGCCTTGCCAGGCGTAAACTGGTTGTCCTTTCTTTACAATGCCCATAACTCTTACCGGAACTCGTCCTTTAAGTCCAATTGCCTGTCCTTCGGATTCTGAGTTCATTAGATATGCCGGTTCTGCAGAAATAACACCGATTGGTATTCCGCCATCTGAGCATTCTTCTGCTTCGTGGTCTATATGATCACAGATCATCATGACTGTTCCTACTGGGTATTCTTGATCAGTTGTATATTTTTCTGCCAAGTCTGCATATCTCGCCGATAATGCAGTACCAATAAACAGATTGGCTCTTAGGTTGCCTGAATTATCTCTTACTGCAACAGTATTATCGGTAGCCTCAATAGATCCTGCTCTATTGTTTCCGCCAACAACTAATGCAGCAGCTTTTTCTGACAATCCTGTAAAGTTTGTAGCAAATACATTTGAAAAGGGAGATGCTGCATTACCAATTGTAACTGTTTCTAACGAATAATTATTAGCATCGGCTTCATTTATATTAGTAACACCTGGCAGTAAAGCAGTTGGTGTAACACGCACTGTGTTTTTAACTCCACTTGCATCCTTTGCGCTAAAAAATATTGTGTCTCCGATTTCGTTACTGATTGCAATTTTGTTGTCTGTATTACTAGGAACAAATACTTGTAAGTCATTTGAATCGCCGACCGAGAATCCTTCGTCTGGAAACTGAGCAGCATTGTCAAAGACCGTCGGAGTTCCTGGCTCAGAAATTACATACCTATCTGCATCTACACCGTTTAATTTTAATGAGTTACTGGATGTTCCCCAAAATATATGATCATTTGATGTGATCCCGCCAGTTGATGCTTGAGTATTTACTAAGGTTATACCCTTTTTAATTACATCAAACCCAGGAATTACATTTTCTGCATCTGTATTATCAATAGTAAATGCTTCATTAGATACTGTAAATACTACACTGTCGCTTATAACTGCTGTAATTACACTGCGAGAAGTTCCCTGGCTGTCTCGGATACTTCGAGATAGCATCTGTGTTACGCCTTCTCCTGCATCTTGAGGACCTATCAGTATAAAATCTGTTCCGTTGTATGCATATAGCTGTTCGTTTGCATTGTCCCACCAAAAATCGCCTTCGGTTAGACCTGCAGGAGCATCAGGAGTTGTTTCAGCTCCGCCTGTTGTGCGCCACTTAACGCCATCATAAAATTTTAATTTACCAGTTGAGGAATCAAACCAAACCTGCCCGCTTATAGCTCTGGGTGGAGGATTGCTGCCTGCAAAATTTTCTAACAGATATAAGAAATTTTCGTTATGTATTTCGCCGTAACCAGCATAGTTTTTTCCAACAAAGTTCAAATCTGTAGTCTGGTCGATAGTACCATCTTCGACTACAGTAAGCAATGTTTTGTTATATCTATCTATCTGATATGCCATCTTGTTTAATTCCTATTAACTAATGTATTTAGTTGTTTTTACTGTAACTGCATTACGCAAGCCCAACGTCGTTCAAACGATTCTGCAGATACTTCGTGTAGTTCTTTAAGGCTAAAGCTTATTCCTTCACCTTTTTGCAAAATCACGCTATCATTACCGATTTTTATACTGTTATTATCTGTAAGAGAATATGCAACAACAAATCCTGCAGATGGCAAATTTTGCCAGTAATCCATAATGTCTAAGAATCCTGATTCAGGAAATGTTATAAACCAGCCTACTACTGCTGTATTAATATGGTCTCCGAATGCATTTTTGAACGTATTTTTTTGTTGACGATTCCAGTCATACCATTTAGCATGAGTATACACACTCATAATTTCAGGTGCATTGACTCCTGGTCTAATATCATTCGATTTAAATTCTATTTCTTGCAGTAATGACTCTAGCGAATCTATTGCATCGGCTGTTAACTGTGTTTCTATCTTATACATATTCTCTCACTCATATAAAAAAATTAATGAATATCTAACTTGTGTAGTTGAAGGCACCGAATGTATTGGTCCAATTCCTTCGATTAATACACCCTGACCTGCTTCATCTCTAATAAACTGGTCAGTTTCATCTATTAACAATCCATCATTACTCGTCTGTAAAGACACTACTAAATTTCTTCTAAAGTCATGTCTGTCCCTATGCGGGCCTATATAGTCTCCAGGCTGATATTTGTTAATTGCTATTTCTGACAAGAAAAAATCTCGGTAAACTGGTGCAATCTTTTTAAAATACTCTCGGAGTTCTTTTGGCATTTGTACATGATTACAATATTCGTAACTACAAGTCGAATCTTTAATTGCACGCCCCGGTTGCAATTCTGTTCTCTTGATCCACCTGGGCTCGTCTATTGACTCTACTAAAGACCGTATTTCGTCAATCGTGTCTGTATCGTAAACTTTATATACTTGTAAATTGTCCATTGTATGCCTGGATACTTCCTTCGTATTTTTTCTCTATTAGTTCATCTAGCTCTTCTGTGCTCTTATAGTCATAATCTGGATTATTTGCGTAAAATTCTTTGCGTATCTTATTGGTTCGTTTTATTTCATTTATAAAATCGTTCATTTCTTTTAATTCTTCTGATTCTATATTTGCAGTATCTGCAAGTTTCTCAAGCACAGACCCTAGTACACTTAACTGTCTTTCAATAGGATACTCTTTAACAATTTTATTTCGAGCAAGCTCGTTGAGCATGTCTTCATTTATTTCCAGCGAGCCTTCATGAATGTTAACTATTTCAAAATTATCGTAAGTGCCTACAAGTGTTTCATTGTACGGATCTATTGAAATTTCTTTATAATCGTAGAAATCATGATTAAGTAATGAAACGTCGTCAACCATACCTAGCACTGTAATAAAAGTGCCGTTAAGTTTATTAAATTGTGCTAGTGATTGTACTCTTTCAATTTCTAACATGTTATCCTCCAATGTTTATCCAAGAATTAGCGCCTACTTTTTTGATTGTTCTTCTGTATCTATCTGAAATCGTCACCGAACCACCGTTTGAATTTGCTGGCCTATGATAAACACGTTCTTCCCAAAAAGAAACTCTAGTATTGATCGGAAAATGTCGATAAGTTGCTGCTACATTAGCAAATGTAGTTGCTCCTGCCCAAAATGGGTCAGACTGTGCTACTAGTGTATCAACATATGTTTTAGTTGCCGCATGAAAAGCGTGTGTAGGATTGGCATGCAGTGTAATAAATCCGCTGACCGATCCGCCGGTTTTTCTAAAAAATGCATTTTGGTTTACGCCGCCAACTGTGTTAGCATTGTTAGCGTTAGCTGCCGTATCAGCTTGGAAGGCTGCAACAGCTTTGCCGTCAACTTCTAAAAAGTCAGTGCTATTAAGACCGTCTAGTGTATCGGCGTTTAATCCTGAGCCAGGGCCATCGTTGCCCGCGTGCCAAACAGTATTTCCTCTGTAAGTTAATCCGTTAGTAACATTACTAGGGTCTAACTTCATTATCTCAGTGGAGTCCGTGCTGCCACTAAGTTTTATGGTCCATAAAAAGAATTCGTTTCCGTTATCAGTTGTTTGGAATTCTAGTCTGCTGTTATTATCTGAATCATCAACGTTATAAAACCTAATGCTTGCGCCGTCGGTGTTTCTAGTCCAAGATATTCCTTCTGCATCGTCTACAAACTGTATGTCACCAGTCATTATTCCGCCGGATCTTTGCAAAAATGCTGTGCTATCTAACCCGTCTAGTAATTCCGAGTCAACAGCTTTGGCATTTACCTTTAAAAAGTCTGTGTGATCAAATCCGTCTAGTAGATCAGCGTTTAATCCGCTGCCAGAGCCTTGGTTGCCTTCGTGCCAAACAGTATTTCCTAGATAAGTTAACCCTAAAGAACCGGTGTTAGGATTGATTTTAAGCGTTTCTGTTGAGCCAGCTGTAAATACTACATTGTCGTCGCTTCTAGTAGTAAACTCTAGGTTATTATTGCCTTTAATGGCAATATCACCGTCGAACCAGTTTACTCCTGTGTTAGAATTGCTAAAGAAAAACTCGCCAGTTAGGCTTGTATTCTGATCGCTTCTTAAAAACTGACTGCTAGTTAAACCGTCTACTAACTCTGAGTTGCTAGCTGTTCCCCAAAACCATGTGTTTGGAGGGTTTGTAACTCCGTCTGACGACGTAGTATCTACTAAAGTGATACCTTTTTTAATCGTAGAAAATCCTTCAATAGGTGTTTCAGAACTTAGAGTAAATTCGAATTCGCTGATCACAAATTGAGTTTTGTCGTTTATTATAGCTTGTACAATTGGTCTATCATTGTCTATAGTGTCTTTTACTGTAGCACTGACCATTCTAGTAGTGTTTTCGCCAGCTTTTTCTGGTCCAATTAACTCGTACTCTGTACCGTTAAAAGTATATAATTGTTTATTAGTAGAATCCCACCAACTATCGCCCTCTCTTAATCCGTTCGGAGCAGAAGTTGATACTTGGGTAACTCCTAGTGTTTTCCAAATTGCACTATCATATACTTTGATTTTTCTATTCGCAGTATCATACCAAAGTTGCCCTCTTAAAGGCTTTGGTGTTGGATTACCGCCTGCAAAATTTTCAAGTAAAAACAGGAAATTTTCATTTTGTATTTCACCGTATCCGGCAAAATTTTTACCTACAAACTGCAAGTCTGTGGTTCTGTCTATAGTTCCATCTTCAACCGAAGCTAAAAATGATCTATCAAATTTGTTAATAGTATACGCCATTCTCTAACCCTACTGTATATGATATTTATCGCATATCAGGATGTACTTATCCAAGTCCAAGACCCTCCAGAAACTCTAAATATCATTGTTAATCTATCAGGTGTAAATGATGCTGTACCCGACACTGTGTCAAAATTGATGTCCTGAACAACAGATACTGCTGAGCTGTCGTCCGAAATCACGCTTATATAACTCTTGTTGGCTGCTCCTTGTACATCGAAACCTGCCAAGTTGGAACTTACATATGATGTACAATGTATTCTAGCTTCGACATTGTTTGCTTTTCTTGATGCAGGAGAAATACTTTCTAAAATTGCAAGTACATCGGTGTATGGATTTCCTTCCGAAGGAGTATTCAACCCTGTTATGTCCAAGGTTAATGCAACTGGTTCTAAACTAAGTTGTGTATCTACATACAGTTTTGTTGCAACATCCTGATCATCAACTGGATCTAATACATCCTTTATTCTAGAATTACTAAATGTTACATCTCCAGTAGCATCCACAGTTAATCCTGTGCTCACTGTTATCGCACTTCCGTTAATATTAACATTATCAACATTAAGTTCAGTTAGTGTTCCAATACTAGAAAGACCATTAGCAGTAGTAACAGTCGGTCCCAACTCTGTTCTGCTTAATACTAGTTGGTTATTAATTTTAAACTCATAATCTAGGTCTAAATTAACATCCTGATTAAAATTCCAAGCATCGTTTGAAGTTAACCATGTAATATTCTTATCACCGTCAGATGATTTTAAAGTTAATCCGCCTCCGTCTGCAATTGAATCGTTGCCTGCTGCTGAACCATTAGACAATGATAGTTCGATATTTTTGTCTTCTACTTGAAGAGTTGCTATATCAAGATAAGTTGCATTTCCATTAACTGTTAAATCACCGTCAATGATAGCATTTCCTGTAGTTCTAAAATCGCCTGTTAAATCCAATGTATATTGAGGAGCGGTATTGTACATACCAATTCTTCCATTACTTGAATTAATAAAAACAGGATTAGTAAACTGGTTACCGATTCTAGTTCTTAAGGAAATATTTGTTCCGCTTTGTTGTGTTTCTAGTGTTGTAGTAGTTCCTACAATTTTAAGTGCAGCATATTCTGTATCTCCAATACCAACACTTAATCCAGCACTATTTTTAATAGAAATACTTCCTGTAGTTGCACCGTTTGCATCTGAAGGAAGAAAGTTTGCGCTGGTTTTAGCATTTCCTTGGGCGTCTACTAGTGCTCTAGCATTAGCAGCAGTTCCTTGGTACCAAAAAGACCTATCAACAAAATTAAATCCTTTTAATACAAGCTGGCGTGGCGGAAAAAAAGAATCATCTGGATCATCAGGGTATCCAGGAACTTTGTTGTCGCCGCTAAGTCTAAATTCTTCTTTTGCGATAATTCCAAAAAGTGTTCCTCCTACCCAAATTTTGAGAATAACACGTTCTCTAGCAGAGATGTCGATCACCGATGCAACTTCGAATCCGGTTTGTCCTTGCCCGCTGTCATAATCGGGACCAACTAACACTAAATCAGTTCCATCAAAGAAATACATTTTATTGTTTAGGTTATCAATCCAAATATCTCCAGCTACCATATTAGGTCTACTAGAGCTAACTATTGGGCCGCCTGATGTTCTAAATGTTGTTCCGTCATATAGTTTTAAACGTTGATCACTAGTATCATACCATAGCTGACCTATAAGAGGATTCGATGGTGCGCCAGTGCTAGCAAAGTTCTCTAGCATCTTAACTAAGTTTTCGTTAAAAGCTTCACCGAATCCTTTATAATTTCTTCCAATAAGAGTTATATCAGTAGTAGTGACATCGAGTTGCCCGTCCGCTAGTTCTATTAACAACTCACCATCAGTTTTGTTTAGTTTATAACTCATTATGTTAGGCTCCTACCAGTGTATATGATATAAGTTAATGACAGTGTTGGGTTCATTATGTTTAGAGCGTCACCCAGTGCGCCTTCATTAATAACGCCTCCGCTGTTCGGTAAGGCTTGTCCGTTACCTAAACCTGTTGGAGAATCATATACAATTGCTTCTGAGTCGCTTGGTGTGCCAGAAATATCTCTAATACCAAAATATTGATCTCCGCTGTCGCCGCGCATATTATGCTTGTGTTCTGGAAGATTTGCAACTTCAATATTTCTAGTTTCCGAGCCGCCGATTTGACCAACACCGTCTGCATAGTCGGCTTCGACAACGTCGGCACTAACGCCTCCCATATTGTCTGTGCCTAAAGGAAGTCTTCCTCTTAGATCCGGAACTTTAAAGAAACCGGATGTTACAGTTGTTCTTGCTCCGAAATTAAAGCCAATAACATTAAATAGTTCGGTAAAATCAGAAATTCTATGTTCTGTACCATCGCACAATAACCAACCCAACGGCGCAGTTGTTCCTCCATAAGGCAAAATAACTCCTGGAGGATTTGTTGGCACTGCATTCAAAAGATTTCTTCTGGAAATACGGAAAATACCAGTTGTACCCGTAGTCCTGTTTATAAGGACTTCGTCGTCGATCTGGGTTGTTGATGTAATATCTTTAGATGCAATAAACTGATTCGAAATTTGAGTATTGAATATCTTTAAAGAGCCGCCTGTTTGTCCGTCAAAGGTAACATCGTCTGCTTCTACGTCTCCTGCAATTCTAAATGTACTTGCTGAAGTTAGTCTATTTGCACTGCCTGCAACTCCAGAAACCGTACCATTTACATTACCTGTTAGGTTACCGATAAACGTAGTTGAGTAAACATTCTGCCATTTTGCCGTCGGAGATCCTAAGTTTTTAGTATTATTTCCATCCGGAACAGTATTACTCAGTGTTGTTAATCCGTTAATTTGCAAATCTGCACCTACATTTAGATTTTTTGCAACTCCTATTCCACCTTTAGTTACAAGGCTTCCTGTTCCAATTGTAGAACTATCTGCTACACCGTTAATAAAGATATTAGAATCTGTTTGAATATTTCCTACAACATCAAGTGCTTCGTCCGGCGCTTCGTTGTTAACGCCTATTCTTAATGCACTGTCTACCCTTAATACTGTTCTAGTTCTTCCTTGATTTCTGACACGTACATCAATATTAGAACCTTCAACTTGGTGTTGAATAATTCCCGCTTGACCTTCTACTGCAACATTTAACGCTGCATCAGTTCCGACAGTCAATCCTGTGTTATTTTGAATATTCAAAGGAAACAGTGTTGTACTTGTAGTGTCGCTTCTTAAAAAGTTTCCAGCTAATACAGTTTCGTTGCTAACAATAAGTGCTTCTGCTTTTTCCGATGTTCCTATAAATTTAGGAGCACCGTCTCCTGATATGTCTCGATTACTTAAATTTATTCCTGACTTAATTGTTGTAAATCCAGGAATAACTGCTTTTGGAATAAATTCGTTATTTGATATAATCGCAACAGGCTGAGCTTGAACTTCTACTAGTATGGCTGTATAATCAACATTGTCTGCCCCTGTAATAGTAATCGGGGAAGCTCCTGTAGACAGTCCATCGCTAAAATTCGGACCTACTAATACCCAGCCAGATCCAGAGTTAAGATAAAGTTGTTGATTATCTGTATCTACCCAAAGATCACCAGTTTGCGAAAATGCAACATCTGGTTCGGCAGCTCCTTTGTTAAGGCCTCCGGACGGAATCCAAGTTGTACCATCATATACTTTTAACTGTTCAGCGTTAGGAGTAGTGTCATACCATAATTGACCCTCTACTGGTCTCGCTGGCTCGGTTGCGCTTGCAAAATTTTCTAGTAAGTGAAGAAAATTTTCTCCTATCGATGGACCGTATGCTGTTGCATTCCTTCCCGGGATCTTTAATGTAGTTTCAGTGTTGACTGTATTGTCTTCAACAACTATCGTACCTTTGTTTGCTTGATCCGTATAGGGTATACTGTATGCCATTTAATTACCCCTCATTAAAACCGCTTAGTGATTGCACTCTGACAGTGTAATCAATCTGTATAAGTCTATTCAACGACTTTTGCACTGGGTGAAAAATTACATGAGTAAGCAATCTACCTGTTCCGTCTAATGAATAACTTCGTAATCCTAGTTCGTCGAATATAAAAGAACTATTTTCATCTGTAGCAGTGTCAAACGCATCCTGTCCATTGGGCTCGCCGTAGTCTAACAAACAAGTAACTACAATATCTGTGTAGTTAGTACCGCTAATGTGTCTTGTTTCTATTTTATTTCTTATAGGATCTATGTTATTAACACTCCTGTCATCGACTACTTTCGAATATGTTTGATTGTACAAGCTAGCATTAGTTCCAGTAGTATTAGGTGTTAGATATGTAATGATGCCGGTCGGGTCAACGCTTGTGCCGCCGTTGCCCAATGACAATTCATATATCCATCCATCGCCCTTATTAGCAATTGACTCTGCTAAAGAAATACTCATATTTTCGTAATGAATAGCATTTCTCTTATTCACATACGTTGTTCCAGCTGCTGGATCATGTATATGAATATGACCTTGTATTAATACACCGCTTTGATCTTTAAAATTATCTGACATTTTTCTTATTCCTATACACTATTTATCGTGGCTGATCCGTTGTTTTACTTTGTAAGAATCTTGCTACATCGCCGTCGGCTTGTGAAAGCGGCGTACCAGGATCAGACCATGTTGATCCAATTTTCTTAACAATAGTTATTTTAGTGCCTTCTGGTGGAGGCGTTGTTAGACGAACATAAGCGCCTACGTTTCTATTTACTGCAAACTCTGCTTCGACTATAATGTCGCCTTCCGGAGAATCTTGAGCATCATAATTGTAAACACTGATTGGAGTTTTACGAAGTCTGCGTCCGGCAGCAAATACTTCAATATCCTGTGCTTCCCAATATTCTAAAGGAATACTTACAAAATCTTTTAGGGTACCAGTTCCTGAAAGAAGAGTTGTATCTATGTCTCTTGGGATTATAAATTCAGTGCCGCTGAAATTATTAGGAGCTCCGAATGCTGTAAAGTCTGTTGTGCCCGGATTATCAATAATGTATCCCCTTCCCGGAATAGCATCTTGTACTCTAATAGTTTCAAGGTCTTTGTACCACCCAGTTGCACTTGTAGGATTCGGAGCAGGCGCAAATGGTAACAATATCTGTAAGTAAGGTATTGCATCCGGGACAACAACACTTGTTCGAGGTTGGTCTACTGGAACATTAGTTGCAGGATTTACAATTACTAAATCATACGATCCTACTGGCAACGCAGGAGTTTTGAATCTTAACTCAGTGTCGCTTACAAATGTAGTTTCGCACTCAGTTTCTCCTACCAATGCTGTTACATTCTGCTTGAATCCCGTTCCGATTACTACAGCATACTGACCCGGGTAATTTATAACAGGTATCGGGTCTCCGCCAAGCGGGAATGCACTGTTATTATTACTTGTGTAGTAAATCTTCTCTACACTCATTCCTGGACTGTTTTCATAAACAGTGCTTGCTCTAGAATAACCTCCTGCATCTACGGTGATTATTTCGGTTTCGTCTTTGTACGGTATAGACGCATCAACGCCCTGTTCCATAAACATAGTTCCTGCTGGGTACAAGTCCTTAACTCCAGTACCTAATGTTCCTCGACGTATTTGTTTTAACTCGTTGCCGTCTCTTTTGAAGAATTCGATTCTTTCACCTTCAATAAACAGTACGCCTGGATATCTTGAATCATATTCAGGTTCCGGTAATCCTGTTGCATCAACTACTTTTATGCTCTTATCGGACCAGCTAAGGTCTTCTGATAAGGTATACATTTCCTCAAGACGCTTGTAATGAGTTCTGTTTAGCATGTCTTTGAACTGTCTCCAACCATATCTATTAACAATGCTACTTCCAGCAAAATGCATTAACTGAAGTAGATCACCTTCACTCGGAGGAGTTAACATCTTAACATAACGTCTATCTGGAGTTACACTATAATCAACACTAGGTGTTAATAACGTGCCATTTTGAACTAGCCATACATATTGAGCATCAACTGCTGGTTTTCTTAACTCTATAAGTCCTCTTTGCAGATTTCTAAACTCATAGTATTCTTCTGTTCCAATAGTTAATTCTGTTCTTTCTACTACGTCATATACTTGACGCTGTATATCTTGACTATCATGATTGCTGTATTGGTAAACTGTAATAACATCTCCGTCATTGAATACACTATCAAAATGTATTGTAGAAGGTGTTTTGATAAAGTTATTTCCGCTATCAAAATAACCCATTCTGTATTCAGAGTCAGTGATCACATACACCAACAGTTCGTCTCCTGGTTCACCAACGCCTCGTTCTAATATAACTGTACTTCCTGGTTGTCCTGCAGGAGGAGCAGTCGGATCAAAAATTCCAGCTCCTTCGAATGTCCATTCTTGTAAAAATTCTAATTGTCTGCCATTTAGATAAACTTCTAATTCGAATGCGTTTACACTTGCTACAGGCACTTGCGTTAAATCAAGTTGGTATTCTCTAAATTCAGATATAATAAACCTTTCGGAATAACCTGGATTTAGCACTCTGTCATTTACTTGTACTAGCATATACGCTCTTGCTGGATCTTGCTCAAACGGTGCTTGGCCCAGTTCAAACGATGTTGTGCTTCCGTCAGCATTTATAGTATCAATGGTTACTTGACTATATTCGTATTCATTAATGTCTTGTTTAGAAATCAAAACTCTAATAATTGCGCCGTCAAACGGTGGCTGAGGGAACTTAATTACAAAGTTTCCAGGATACTCGTAAGAGTCGTCGCTTTCTTCGAGTACCACATTTATTTTTTTGCCGTTTACTGTTACAAATGCTTCGGCATCTTCCTCAAATCTTGCATTAGATAAAATCTCAGATGTTATTCCGTCACCTGTATATGTATCAATATCGATTATTACAGGTGCAGCAAACCCTAATGTAGCTACCATTACTCGTTCACCATCAGCCGGAGCAACATCTAATACCACTTTTTTACTGTTGTAATCGATATAGTAAGCATTTTCGTCTTTGATGATAGAGTTGTTTACTTTAATAAACAGATTGTCTCTAGCTACAGGTGTTGTGCCTATATTAAATTCTTTAGCAACGCCGTCGCCTACATAGTTTCTAACTGTGATTTCGCTGGCGCCGCCCGTAGACTTTTCGTATACAGTGATATCAAGTGTATCCATTACTTGTCCTGGAATAATTTCTTCCGGGCCTGCACTAGTTGTTACCGTAACAAATCCGTCTCCATCGACATTAATGTCTTCTGCACGCAATCCTGTAGCAGTTTGATAAGCTAGATCGCCGCCACTCAGAGCAGTATCATAGCTGTCTGGATCTGGCAGGAATGCGCCGTCGCTGTTTATTTTTCTGATTATAATAGTAATTTCTGCTTCTGTACTATCTTCGGGTACAGTAGAAACTCCTAGTTCATCTAAGAATATAGTTGTTGTTTCGCCATCACCTATTATAGGGTTCATAACAACATGTGGCTTGTCAACCATAACAGTTCCGTCATAGTCGGGATCGTCTAGTCGAACATTGCTTAAAATCTGTCCGTTCGAATCATAAGACACTCTGTATAAGTTGTATACTACACCGTCTTCTAACGGCTTGCTTAATTCAACACTAATTGTAGAGCCGTCAAGTCTAAAAATTTCATCTTCGAACGTTGTGTCGTATATGTCCCAACTTTGTGCCATCCACGGTTGACTATCCCATCCACTTGATCCGCCGAAATTAAAGCTTTTAATTTCTACTCCGCCGTAATCTACACCTGTCATTAGCTGACCCAAGGTGTTACCTAACTGGTCTCCTGAAGGATTATACGCAACATTAATTCTATCTTGTGCTTTTAACAAATTAATGTCTTTAAAATATACAATTTCAATTTCAGATTCAGCAACTGGAGGATTATTAAATTCTACTTGTCCCAGGTAACGATCATACCCTTTTGAATTATCAATATTATTTCTATAAGAGTAATTTCCGCCTAGCACTTCTGTTCCGTTTACAAAAACCGATACTCTAGTGGTTCTCAAATCCATTGGCCATTGTAAGTTAAAAATTGATCTGTTACCGGTAGCCGTAAACATTTCTTTTGTTTCTAGGTTTACGAATTCAAAATTTCCGCTTACTCTATCAAACTTTATTATAGTGTGCATACTTCTAACAGGAGAGTCGCCTATAACAGCTACCGCTGTTGCTTCTCTGCCGCCGTCTCGAATCGATCCGTTTATTCTAACTTCGGGATTGCTTAGATATCCTGACCCTTGGCTAACAACATTTATGCTGCTGATAGCGCCATCTCTTCCTAAACTTGCTGTTGCTGTGGCGCCTTGTCCGCCGCTGCCTGCAATAGTAACAACAGGAGCAGCAACATACCCACTTCCTGCATCAGTTACTTCAATTCTTACAACCTTATAAGCAGCATTGTCTGCCCAGTGTCTGTCAGGATAGGTATCAAGTGACTGATCCTGAGATATTATTGCATTATCAATTACCTTAATATTCTTCGAACGAATTTCGTTAGTACCTATTAAATACGAAGGAGGCAAGTCAAAGTCTGTAGTCATTGAACGAGAGTTATCTAATTTTTCATATGATGAAAGGTATTCTCTAACCTTAACTTTATATGGCTTAACTTCTTTAATATATTCTTCGTAGCTACTTAGATTGTCATTTTGGAAACTAATCTTTTGTTCTAAATCACCTACATTGTGCTGTGCCTTAATAAACGAAGTCTTAAATGCCCAGTCTACGTAAGGCTGCTCTGAAAATACATATCTCAAACTTGCAAAGAATAGTTTATTATATTCAATTGCAAGTTCGTCTACAAATATGTCGTTTCTTATAGCCTCTAATATAATTCTTAGTTCTTGGCTAGGCTGTCCGTCAAATACTAAAGTATCAAATGTTGTAACATCAAATCCAGCTAGATTCTTTTCTACATCATATAAAGAATCGTTTAACTGTAGGGTTCCATTTTGTCTGCCTATAGTTTTATAATTAACAGTGTAATCGACGCCCGGCTGCTCATCAATTTTTTCTAGTAATAGCCAGCCGCCTGAGCCTATATTGTTAATTTTAACAATGTCTCCTATATTGTTGTTTAGCCCTTGTAGCTCATAAGAAAAATCAATCAATTGATCAATTTCAGTAAACTGACTATATCCAACATCATACCAGTCAATGTAGTTCCAGTATCTTGTTACATCATAGCTTTGACTAGCGACTCTAATCCACTGGCTTGCTGCTGTATCTCTTTCGTACAGTGACCATCTTCCATCCAGTGTACTATCATTTTCAACAAGTACGGTAAACCTTCTAGTGCTTATTGACGTATTAAATTCGTTGTAGTTCTGTCCGCTATTAATAACTGTCACTGAAATTATGCTTCCAACGCTATTAATTTCTGCTGATAGTGCTGCATTTTCTCCTAGACCATTAACTTCGAGTAACGGTGGTTGCAGATATCCTCTGCCGGGATCAACGATCTCAGCACGGACTATTTTTCCGTCTGTAATAATTGGACTTATCACCGCTTGTCTAGCTCTTGCTACACCTACAAACTGCAAGTCAGCTTCAGATTCAACTGTTCTGTCGTAACGTCTACTAGTTACGCTAGGTGCTTCTTCTTTTTCATTTAATCTAGCAAGAGATTTGTCGTCTATAATTAATGTCTGAATCAAGACTGAATTAATTCTTGTTATAACTTCTTTAAGTGCTTCTATTCTATTAATAAACCAACTCTGCCTTGGTCTATTTAATATACCATATTTTTGTTTAGCACTCAATTCAGGAGCAGGTACTGCTCTATTAGCTAGATCATAACCAATAAGACTATCGACCCACTTCTGTTCAATATCTCTACTAGGACGGCTTGATGCTAAACCTTCTGATACTATTTGATATTGGTTGTGTATATTATTTGTTTGATCGTCTATTGTATAATACTGTATGCTTAGTGCAATATCGTTGCCTCTAATTAATCCTTCGCAATTATGCAGTGCAAACTGATTCGGAGAAATCAAACTAATGAATCTATATCCCTGCTCTGCAGGATTTCGGATTAGTGCTGCAACATCATTTGCACTCAGTGTTCTGCTTTGAATATTAGGCAGAGTAGTCTTGTTGCCTACCCAATAATAGTAATAGGTAGTAAATGACTTCGACGCACGATCATATTTTCTCTTTGTAACATAAGCATTGTCGCCGTACTTGGATCTACCAGAAATTCCTCTTGCTAATCCTCTTTCAGATCCAGTTTGAGCATCCCACTCAGATGGTAGCAGTGTACTTTCAACCCATTCGTAAACGTCTATAGAATTAGCAGCCGAAAACAAACCATTCCAGTTGTTAGCACTAAAGATTACAGAGTCTTGATAAGGATTTTTAAATTTCGCATTTGTTAAATCCCACCATAGTTTTCCTACTTGTTCAACACTCCAACTATTAGTCGAGTCAATATTTACTCCGGTCCCGTCGGTATATGTTGCAGGGTCATAATATGTTTTATATGAAAGTTCCTGTTCTGCAGGACCTGCAATTTTACCTTGTAACACATCTATGTAATCCAAGTACTGTAATAGCTCATTAGTCTTTGTATCATACAGTAATACTCGTTTAATTTTATCGACATTAACTGTAGTTTTTGCTTGACGTAAAGGTGTCCATATATTCTTTCGCTTAACAAAGTCTACAACGGTTCCTTCAGATCCTCCTGAAAATTCCAGATATGGCATTCCTACATAGACATGGTTTCCTGTTACTTTAACATTTCTGCCAAAGTATCTTACGCCGCTATCGTCAAAATCTATAGTTTGTCCATAAACCAGTGTATCTCCAAATCTTTCAAAAATTCTAACTACACCAGCATCTTCGTTGTAGGATTTAATTTTAGTAAATCCGCCATCTAATATAGTTGTATTGTCATCAAATGTTGCTTCTACAAATGCATCGCCGTTGCGACTGGAAACAACTAGTACATTCCCGTCAAAGTCAACTTCTAATCCAAATAACTCAGCTGTATCGTTATCTGGGCTGTGCAACTCTTGTGTTAATTCAAATTTTCCATTAACTTGTTTATAGATATAAACTTTTCCGTGATCTAATCCTACATCATCATTAAATGGTGCGCCAACTGCAATTAATTTACCGTCGTCGCTTATTGAAACTGTAGATCCATACTCTGTTACTTTACTAGGAGCTGGAATTTCTTGATATCTTTGGTATAAGCCTCCGTTGTTACGATAGATTGCAATTGTGTTATTTTTTGTGTCTCTATATTTTACAGATGCAACCAACACTTCGCCTGATCTGCTAATATCAAAGTCTTCAGCAAACTCTGTCATTAAGTCTTGATCTAGTATACTACTAATATCGTCGAATAGATTTATACCTGTATCATTTGGAATATAGCCCAGGATATCTTTAGTATTTTCCAGTAATACCCAATCACTAGGATCAAATAGTCCAGGTGCTAAATTGGTAATTGCTTGATATAGATTACCGTCAAAAAATACTATGTTGTCTTCGAAGTATCTTCTAGTATTAGAATATGCTCCTTGATATCTTTTATCTCTGCTAAACTCCCAACCGAAGTTATAATCTTCGCCGATTCCATTATTAACTATATAGATTCTTCCTGGGTTCGACTCTGTGCCGTCACCTTGAGCTTTTACAAATAGTTTATAAAGCTGATTAATCTTGCCCAGTTTAAGGTCTTGTCCTAGACGAGTATTATCTGTTCTTTCAGGTATAACAAATGCACCAAGTTTTACATATTGGCTCGATCCGATTCTTTCGAAAACAGAATACATTCCTTCTTTATCAAATCCGCTAGGCGTTCCTCCGGCAATAACAGGAATATTAAATACTTCTTCCCAATCATTATTAACTTCCGACGGAATATTTGCTGGTCTCGAAACACCGGCAATATTTTCTTCTCTGTAAAACCAATATTCTGCATCAAAAATAGTGTCCTCGTTCTGTAGAGCAACATCAGACACTCTGTCTAACACTATTAATTTGCCGATACCTGATTCTTCTAATCCAAGACTTCTTGACTGTGTTTGTCCAAAAACTCGTGATCCTATTAGCGGTAATCCGGTTTGCGGATCGACTCCTGGAGAAGCGGGATCATATATCGGATCTCCGCTGCCATCTGCTAGGAATTCGATTTCTCTGTTTTCACCGAAGTCATTACCTGCTGCCCAGGTACCTTGAACATTTTTAACATACAGTCTAATATTCTCAGTATCAAACTTTTGATAGAAAACAACTTCGCCTGTACCACCATTTGTTACATCTCTGACTACTATTCCTACTTTCGGTTCTAGAGGTACATCATTTAGTGTTCTTGTAATTTGAACATCTAAGTAACCGTCCCATAAGTCGTGTACAGTATGAGTTTTGTTTATATCAGATAGTGTTAAACCGATTGTTCTAGGATCTTTAAATTCTAATTCGTCTAACGGTTCGTAGAGTAGAACATCATATGTCAGGTCCTGTGGATCCTCTGATGTAGGGTCGTCGATTAAGAACTGATCTCTACTAGTATGTGTAGTTCTAACTCTCCAATAGATAGTGTCTTCCTGTGCAGTAACAAATTTTAGAATTGTTCCTCCAGTATACTCAGTATTAGGCTCCCAGTTGGCATCTTCGAATCTAGGAAGACTATTGTAGAAAACGTCAATCTTGTCGTTGCCAGTGTCTCCGGGTGCAGCAATGTTTATTATATCAGTTAAATCTTTTGGAGCTCTAAGAACAAACAGTGAACTTCTTCTTATGCCGCTTATTCCGTCGGGTCCCGGCTGACCATCATAAGTTAGTGTTGTTATTTGACTGTTAATAACATCGTTTGAATTAGCAGGATTTGTATCTACAACTGACGCTGGTTCGAAGTCTAAAATATTATAATAAAATCTATCGACATCAGTAGTGCCTGCAGGAGTTAGATCATGATATACTAGTCCTCTGCCAGTATCAGTTCCTATTTCGCCTACAGTAATATTAGACGTATTAATTCTCCAATAACCTCCCCAGTATTCGTCTGAGTTTACAGTTGTATCTGTAGGAGCAACGGTTTCATATTCTCCAACAAATTCGCCAATGTCAGTTGTTAGTGATCCCGATACTCCGAAAGTGCCGTTTTGATCTTTAACATAGATAGTAACTTGTGCTTCTTCGCTGTAAACATAAGCAACGGTTCCGAGCCCTCCTTGTGTTTCTACTGTTTGCCCGACTTGAGGCACAGTAGTCGATGCATCAACATAAAGTATACTATCTACTTTTTCTGCAATAACGTGACTGTCTGTGACAAATGCTGTATCTATCTCTGGTATTGAATTACCAAATGGTTCAATGCTTGCAGGGTTATCTTGCGTTTGATAAGCAAAACTTAGATCGTTCCATTTTAATCTAACACTATCTCCTGCCGCAGATCCTTCATACATGTCTCTAGGCGCACGTACTATAATATGATCTGTTGTTTTATTAACAAAAGGAAAATCGCCGACTAACAATGCAGCTGGATTTTTGCTATCAGACTGCGTTAATCCTAACTCTAATCTAATCTGTGCAACTGATTCAAAACTTCCGAATAGAATATTATCTACAGCGCCGGCGATGTCGTTTAGCGCTCTCCAAAGGCTACCTTGGAACTCTACTATGTCCTGAAGTTCATAGTCCTGTGTCTCAGAATAATCTCCTCTAAATGAAGTTTTAACATTTGAAGCATCTGGTGATCCAATTGCTAGATATTTTCCGTCTTCGGATAATTCAACACTTGCACCAAATCTTTGCAGATCGTCTGCTACTGTGTCATCGGCATCAATTATTTGATTCAATTTCCAATTTGATGCAGTTCCACTTCTTGTGTATACATAAATTTTGCCGCTATCAGCATCTGGAGCACCTACTGCTAAAACTGTATTAGTTCTGTTTACTGCTAATGATACACCAAAGTTTGCATTTTCAATCGAATCATTTTTTGTAAGAGTTTGTAAGACTTGGTATGCATCGGTTTGATCTAGTACTAACCACTGATCATTGTCGTTCTTGTCTATCCAAACTCTTTTTAGCGGCTCAGAAGTTGTCTGTAACAGGTTATTGGCATTTGCAAGAGAATCAACTCTGCTGTCTACCAATCTGCTTATTCTTCCGTCTAAATCCACTGTATTGTCTGGTTCAACAATTCCTTCTGCTTCTACAGTGACTTTATTACTCGAGACAGATTTAACTTTTACAAA
>Ga0102945_1000083_pt1 | contig 34347 bp, 36 predicted proteins | sample SalPonred_H2O_MG_FD_78207 | JGI IMG/M metagenome (GOLD analysis project Ga0102945, IMG submission 78207) | Salt pond water microbial communities from South San Francisco under conditions of wetland restoration - Salt Pond MetaG R2_restored_H2O_MG ...
CAACGACATTTTTACTACTCTTTATTCTATTCAGAACATACCTTTCTTTCTTTCTCTCAAAAACTTTTCAATTTTCTTTCTTTTCAGCCTTTCTTGTCTTCTTTTTCTTCCTTTTTCTCAGGCGGGGGTCCGTCCCCGCACGACGGACATTAAAAATGTATCTTAATTTTACTTTGTTAGCCCTTACTACTATCTCCTATTTACTAATTTCAAACTTTTCATAGTTATCAGTAACCACATTTACAAAGCGAACTATCCGTTTCAAAACATTAATAGGTATTGAGTCCCACTCTTCCTCACAGTCAATCTTCAAAAGACCATCAATATCACTAAATGCCTCTTTATGATACCTTTCTAGATTCTCTAAATAAGTCATAGTGATGGTTTTTTCTTCTTTCCGACCTCTTTTAGCGATTCTTCCCATACATACTGCCGGTGAAACATCCAGCCAAACTCTATATTCTGATTCAGAACACATTTGTTTCAAACGTTTAAGATAACTATTGAATAGCTGTCTGTATAAAAGGAACTCAATTTCTTGGAACTTTCCGTCATCATATAACATCTTAGTAAATACCTCACAGTCAGTTACAATATCTCGTTCAGTAATAATTATAGCATCAGGATATTCGCGAATAGTCTTCTCAAATAACTCAAAACGTGTGTGTAGAACCTGAAGCTGGAAAGCAAGAGAGTAACGGCTTTGATTTTGATAGTAAAGACTGAAAAGTGTATTTCCTAATGAGTCTATTAATTTTGACCATTCTTTTACTGGTTCTTGTAAACAAATAACCTTTCTTTCTGATACATTAGATATGTGTTGTTTCAATTGTTTCAAAAGCCACGACTTCCCTGCTCCTGGAAGCCCATCTAAACTGATAATTGTCGCACCCATTTAATTTGATAATAAATGTAGAATAATTTCTAATTAGGAGAATATTATCATTCAATTTTTTACTAAAACCCTATAGTAATCCATTGTCTTCTGTAGACCCTCCATGTCTACTTCCGGACACACATACCCTTGTAAGCCTAATGGCCCCAAAAATTCTTTGGTTCCTACCAATCCTTGATTTTGTTTCTTTTGTTTCCCTTTTTTAACATAATAGTTCGTTGCAAAACCATAGTCTATTAAAGTTAGATTACCACTACTGTCAAACATAATGTTATCTGGTTTGACATCTCTATGAACAAACCCTTTACTATGGATTGTTTTCAATATGTCAGACAACTCATTTTCTACATTATCTAATGATTTACTATAATATGCTAAAGAACTAGCATCAACATGTGACACCATCTTATTTATTATTAAGTATTTTATACTTTGGTAGCTTCCATATGAAATTAATCTTGGAATACCATAAATTCCTTTCAATGATAATAGCACTTTGGCTTCATGTTTAAGTAAAGAAGTTGGTATATCTTGAATCTCAAATTTTATAGCTACATCTTCGTTTGATTCCAAATGATTAGCGCTATATACTATGCCAAAGTTGCCCTCACCGAGTGTTTTACCGAAAGCATAATCACATAAAGAATGCATAATTATTTGCTATTTGATAACACAAAGTAATTCCTAAGATAGTTTATTCTGTATAAAATTGACTAAGATAAACCTCGATTAATTATAGTATCTATACTTCTGAACGACTATGAATAGCTACTTCCCATTCCCACTATCTAACTTCCAGAAAGAAGCCATTAATGCTATTGAAAATAACCAACACTGTTTAGTGACTGCTCATACAGGCAGTGGTAAAACTGTCCCAGCAGAATTCGCAATACAATATTTTGCCAACAAAGGAAAAAAAGTTATATATACAAGTCCAATCAAAGCCTTATCTAATCAAAAGCTTCATGATTTCAGAAAGAAGTATCCACATATTTCATTTGGCATTGTAACTGGAGATATTGAAGATAATAAAGAAGCACAGGTCCTAATTATGACTACAGAAATTCTGGCTAACGCTCTCTTCCACATAAAACCACAAACTACACAAACACAATCACCATTTCGTTTTGAAATGGATTATAATAATGACCTTGCCGCGGTTGTATTTGACGAAGTACATTATATTTGTGACCCTGATAGAGGTGTCGCATGGGAACAATGTATGATTCAACTTCCAAAGCATGTATTAATGATCATGTTATCAGCAACAATAGCAAATCCTAATTTATTGTGTAAGTGGATAGAAAATATTACTAAGAAACCGGTCGTTTTATGCCCAACAACAGAACGTGTAGTACCGTTACATCACTATGTTTATCTTCCACCTATTAGTGAAAAGAACTTTAAAAAACTGCCAATGTCACTTCAAAGCCGAGTAAAAGGTCAACTTGGAAATCTAACAGTTGTCAAACAAGGAGAAGGTAGGACGTTTGACATAGATAGATATCAACAACTTTATAACATAGTAAATGATATTAACCAATACACCTATTTTGACAACTCTCTCGTCAGTGCTGTTAAATATCTTCGTTCCCAAAATATGTTACCAGCACTATGTTTCGTATTTAGTAGAGCACGAGTGGAAGAACTTGCTAAAAGCACTTATGGTGCTATTGGAACTTCATTATTCTCACAAGATGAACAGTCAGGACATGATATGTCTAAAACGATTTTAAAAGAATGTCGTCATCTACTATCTTCAAAGCTCCCAAACTTTTCGGATTTCTTGGAAAATCCAGAATGCCAACTAACTATGATGCTCCTTTCAAAAGGCATAGCGTTTCATCACGCTGGAATGATGCCAGTTTTGAGAGAATTAGTTGAACTGCTTGACGAAAAGGGTTATGTAAAGTTGTTATTTGCTACCGAAACATTTGCTGTAGGTGTAAATATGCCAACTAAAACTGTTTTATTCACAAAATTACAAAAGCGTTCTACGGAAGGAAATCGGTCTTTATTGCCACATGAATATACTCAAATGGCAGGGCGCGCCGGTAGACGCGGTATCGACACAATTGGTCATTGTATTATCCTCCCAGAAGCTATTGTCTCGCCTCATTCAATGAAAAGTATTCTAAGTGGTTCACCTTTATCTGTAAAGTCAAATTATAAAATAACATACCAGATGGTTCTTGGAATTGTTAAGAGTAACCCCAATTTGTCTAAAAGTGAGTTGATAGAGACAATTGTATTAAAATCACAGGAGTCACTTTCATCTCCTTCACAAGTTTCATATGCAAACAAGCTAATGGATGAAATTAAAACCCAAAGACAAAGCTTAGAGCAACTTGAAACTAAGATACCAGTAATGAATACACCAATGGCTGACATAGAACGCTACTTAGAGATTGAAGGATTATTCAAAACAGGTATGTTGTCAGCGAAGTCTCAGCGAAAGCTAAAAGCAGAAAGATACAAACTATGTGAAAAGAACTTTCATCTTGAACGAGAAGTTAGTATCTTACAATTAATCCAGAAACAAAAACATAATATACGTGAATTAGAACATCAACATTCTGCTACTCTTTCCTATCTACACAATGAGGTATTATCCTGTATCTCATTGCTAATAGAATTTAACTGTCTTGTATATCACGATGAAACCAGTTTACAATTGACTAATACAGGAATATTAACCTCAAATATATATGAAACACATCCTTTGGTTCTATCTAACTTCACCACTTCAACAATCAGTGACTTGTCAAACAGTGATACAATTGATATAGCAAAATTAGCAAGCATTCTAAGCATGTTTTGTGATTGCTCTGCTAAACCGGATGATAGTGTTGATAATATTTCATCTTCGTGTAAACAAACCACTATTATGGCTAAATCAATTGTAGACCAAATGGAACAGGCTTACCAAAGAGAACATCAGACACTTGGAGGATATTATATAACCCAAGAATACCAAATATCTACGCGTCTTTATTCATATGTTACTCAATGGTGTGATGCAAACACTCCATTTGAATGCTTAAAAGTAATGAATGAAGCCTACGAAAGCCAAGGAATATCAAGTGGTGATTTTGTGAAATCAATACTAAAAATTATTAAGCTAAGCAAAGAACTAATGGCAAGTGCTCAAGAGATGGGAAATTCGTGGTTATGGTTGGAGAAGCTTTGCTCTCAGGTCCCTGAGCAACTAATGAAATATATAGTGACAAATCAATCTTTGTATATATAGTTGTTCAGGATAACTACTTAACAAAAAGTATTTCTATAAAGTATTATGAATGAATACAAGAAATTAAAGAATTTTAAAGAAAGATGTACTGAATCATCTAATATGCGCAAGCGTTATCCGAATCGGGTATGTTTATACTTATCTAAATATAAAACATCTACATTACCTGAGAGTGAAAAAAAGAAATACTTGGTCCCTCAAGACCTTACTGTTGGTCAATTAATACATGTAATTCGGAAGCGCATTAAAATAGACTCAACAGACGCTATTTTTCTTTTTACCGAGAGCAATATCGCCCCTTCTACTACTATTGAACTAGGACAGGTATATACCGAGCATGCGGACCCAGATGGCTTTCTGTATATGACATACAATACCGAATCAACATTCGGTTAAAACAGATTTCATAAGTTAAATAATTGCTTATGAAATAAATACGATATTAAATGTAATACTTTTTAAATAGCTGTGCAGTTCATGTTCTTATACTTGTTACGGAAAACACGGAAGTCTTCAGTGCATTTCTCAAACTTCTGCTTATACTTGTCAGTTGTATCCGTACCAGGCTTGAAAGTTGCCATAATAGTCCGAATCTCCTCCAAAAGGTCAAGTTGGTCATTCAGTTCCTTCAACAACTTCTTATTTACATTGCCTTGGTTCTTTAGCTTATTAATGAGATTAGAATAAGTAGTATGAAGAGTAGAATATTGAGACACGAGCTTAGAATAACGGGAAGCCTCACTGTTCTGCTTATCACGTCCAGTCTTTGCATTTGCTTGCTCAGAATTCACCTTGCTTTGTGCCAGTTTATAGGCTTTCTCTACATCACTAATCTCCTTATTAACCTGAACTCTCATCTGACGAATTTCTTCTTGAATTGCCTTATAACGTGGTGAAAACCTCTTTAGTCTCAGAGACTCACTCTCCATATGATCAATGTAGCGACGCTCTTGCTTAATAAACTGTTGTTGACGGGCCAAAGAATCAATCAAGTGTGTAGCCTCAGTAGTTTTAGAACGAACAACATTATTATATTTTTGATAAGATGTTTTAGCATTATTAAGATGCTTCTTAAATTGAGATACACTTGCTGAGTAGGACCGTACTTTTTTTTCCAATGTTTTCTTTGTTAGTTCATCTTTATTCATTTGACTCTGAAGGGAACTAAGATCGTTACGAACATCCTTCTCAATTGTAGATACCATTTGAGTGATTTTGGAGTATGACCTCGTATTAGAAATATCTCCTGTAGTTTTAATGCTAACAGCTGATGCTGGGGCAATATCAGGTAGCAAAATAGTACCTATACTAGCAATGAATAAAATAGCAATTGGCTTCATCCCTATACTCTAACCTTGGAAATTATCTTTAAATTCAATATAATACATTCTGTCATTTTACTAAACAAATTCTTAGCTTCCTATTACATGTTGTGGCATTTTCAAACAATACAAGCCTACACTTAATGACTTGAAACTTGTATAAATTCAAATTGCTCTTAACTCTAAACCACCTTCCAATTTCTTCAATAAAGATACTAAATATATTATCGCTTTCACACAATCTTTCAATGATAATACCTTCATATTGACGGTTTGTATTAATCTGATGCGTATATAACATATGTAACATAGTTGATTCATCACCAATCTTTTTAGCCGCTTTACACAGCGCATCAATTTGTTCTATTCTTGATAAACTGCTCTCTATGAATTGTTTAAAGACTTCATACTCAGAATTGGGAAGTAAATAGTGCGAAATAATCATCATATTTATCAAATCAGGCAATCTTCTCATTGGAGAAGTAATGTGAACATAAGGTTTTCCTCTCACTTCATTAGAGCATATATATTTACTTGCTCGATTACAAACTATATGTTTTAATTGTTGTAGACCTTCAGGCAAAGTTAAATCTTCTATAGGATTAGCTTGACGGAAAATACCATTATCAAGAGATTTTAGAAACTTACCACAATAACTATTCATAAGAATCATCAAATATGCTACTACATCATGACTATCATTAACAGAAGCCAATAACTCAACTTTATTTTTAGCAAAACATAATTTTATCAATCTTAATAGCAACGAATAAGACAAATCTTGATTAAGTTCTGGACTATCATAAGCATAGTTATGTGTTACATATGCGTTACATATTGTCAGATTTTCTCCTAATATTTCACCTAATTCATTAATATCAAGGCATAGAGCTAAAACAGGACATGTGCGTCCTGCTTTAAGACTAAACGTATTCAAACTAAACTTTTCGTCAAACATATTAATTGTTTGACCTGGTAAATAAATTGAACAAGGGTTAACCAGAGTGTTAGATAAGTCCATCAAATTAACTTTACAGCTTAATAAATAAGATGGTAAGTGGGTTATACAAATAAATATAGTAAATGTTCCATCATTGTGTTTAGTCAAACCAACACCATCATCAATATCCATACATCCTTCTGGATCTATTGTCATAATGGATATATTTTCAACATTACCAGCATCATTAACTCTATCAATTCCTTGTTTTCGTATCTCGGGAATAAATTCTAAAAGATTCTTACCAAACTTTGGTTTAATATCAAGATTTTTAAGATGAAGACGATATTTAATAAAAGCATCCAAGTTATCAACAGTCCCATAGTTATCAACCAATATTGCAATAGACCGATTTCCATCAAGAAACTGAGTAATTTTGTAGGATACAAAGCGATTTTTATGAATATTACAGATATTACTATGTAAACTTGATTTTATTGGTTCATATGCTACTTTTACAGGTACATCATCTTTATTTCCAGGTATAATACCATAATAAAGTTTTCCTGGCTTTCCATTAGATTTAACTTGCCTACCATAAGTCTTACCATGTTCTAATTGAAGAATTCCAACATGAATGAGGTTGTTTGACATATAAGATAAATCAATAGACAACACAAATAATAACACAGATAGTTCAAACTATTGCTACTTAGTTAAATAGCTATTTTATCCTAAATCAATTTTCTATAAACTCACCAGAAACTTCTAATGAGTTTATAGTCACAAAGTATGGGAGGTATTTTATGTTGCGATGCCAAAAGAAAAGACAAATATTCCAGTCCAAAAATAGTATCTTTTATAGACGAGCATGAAAATGTTGTAAGGCAGTTTGACAATGTATTAATAGCTTCTACCCCTAGGTCAAGACATATTGCGTTTGACAATCACGTTCCTCTTGATAACGAATGTCTACTATTACCATCTTCTTCTTTACCAAAAAGATTACGCACAATACATGTTAATAGAATCTGTTCTGAAATAACAGTACTGTTCTGTTGTAGTATTGATTCGAATAAATACCAATTTTCTGTTCAAGAGCAACATTGTCTTAGTAGAAATAATCCATCAGCAACGCCAAACAAAGAAGGTGACCTAATCGTTCAATGTGGTCCTATTTTCCAAAATATCCATAAAGTAAGTATTTCTAATGAGACATAAAAGTATCTATCATTTAATTGCTTATATTACTAGGGGCCTCTTCCATATTTGTTTCTGTTACCTTTGCTAACATATGTTTTGTATTATTCCTTTGTAAAAATGCCATAAAATGAAGATGAAGTATTGATAAGTTACTCATGTACGTGTTGTAACTAAACATTGAAATGCTTGTGTCTGACCCAAATTCTATGCTATACCACCAATAAGCTGGTAAATAAAAAACCTTACCAGGTATTAGGTTTAATTCTAAACACTTAATTTTGTTAAAATCAGCTTTATATTGTGGCTGTACATCCCATGGATTAATAGGGCTCCTAAATTCAAAGTTATTATAGTCTTTATTGGTATAAAGATATTTACCCGACTTGGGTGCTGCTAATTTAATCTTTACATTGCCCTCATTCACAACAAAGCATGTTCGATAGCTTACTTCATAGCGAAATGGAGTCTGTGTTCCTTCCGATGCAACTAACCAGTCATATTTACAATTTGAAACCATAGGTGGTCTGATAAAACCATCATTATGGCGCATCTGATGAATCAAACCAGTTTCTTCCAGGAAATCATTATTTTTCTCAGAAAGCATATTCTTTGTCCCACTTTTAATTAGTTCTTGAGCTACACCCAAAGCCAACGGAACATAAATCTGTTCATCTGATTTACGTTCATCTAAATTACGTATGCTAACGTCAAAAGCACTGTATTGCTCACATATATTATCTCTCTTAAACAATTCATTAAGATCACCAAGTGTCAAGTCAAACAGAGAAGGCTGTCGCACACCACATATTTCCTCGAACCTATCTTTAGATGGAAATTCTACCTCATAAACATCCAAGTCATTACCGACTTTAAGATGATGATAAATATGAATATAAATAAATAAAACAATTGTGAAAACTATAATTGCTAAAACCGTATTCATTACTGATAGAACATAACAAAAGTTAATGACTTTTTTTACGCTCTATTATTTACTCTTCAGCTAAACCATCATTAGCAGACTTTAAAAATTCTTTATCTGCCACAATCTCTAAATGAGCTTCATCGCCCCAAGCCGAGAATCCTACGTTAGAGTCATCTAATTGCTCACCTGACTCAGAATGATCCTCATCATCTTGAAAAGCATGGGTATCATTTACCATTCGATCATCATAACCTTCATGAACAGAATTAATTCGCGCAGCCAACTTTGAATCCATTCCATTTTTATACTTCATCAATGTCAAATTAGTCTCCATCGCAAAAGTCTGAACACGAACCACCATTCTCTTCAAAGAGATAAATTGTTTCTCCAAATCTGCAACCTTCTTCCTAAAGAATTCCACATCCTCAGGCGCATCTTCCATGGTTTCATCCCTCATTGCAGCATCAATAGCATTAATACGCTCACTTAGCTCTCTGATATGACTATCCCACGGTGCTCCTTCAGCATCATCCTGACTAACACCCAAAGAGGCGATGCCCTCCTGCATTCTTCGATTTGAATCCAGCATAGCATTCTCAAGCTCAGCTAACCTACGCTCATGAGCAATAAGCATCTGAGCTGGGGTTAGGGGCTGTCTTGGACCTGAATTTTGAACTGAACCTGGAATAGGTAAAGCTACGGGACCAACATTCGGATTCAAGGAAGGTTGTTGCCGATTAGGCACATCTACTCTGGATGGAATAGTAGAGTTAGATAGAGGAGGTGCGGCGCGGCGCCTTCTGGCAGAAGCATTTGCTTGTGAGCTACTCATAGATATAACAACTTTACACTAAAACTTTATATCTATTACGCACGCATTGTCATTTTTACAACCTCACCAGGTTTGTAATCAACAACTTTAAAATCGTCAATATTATATTGGTACAAATCTTCCTTTTCCTCTAAAATGTTAAAACGTGGAATACAATCTGTAGGTTTTTGCTTCAACTGAGATTGAAGTGCATCAATATGGTCATCATAAATATGGGCATCACCTATAACATGAACTAATGACTTGGCCTTTAGCCCACAATGTCTTGCTAAAATATGTGTTAGAAAAGAATAAGAAGCAATATTAAAAGGAACACCAAGTCCTACATCTCCACTACGTTGATACAAAAGGCAAGATAGGTGGTTATCACTTGAAACTTTAAATTGGCACAATAAATGACAAGGCGGAAGGGCCATCTGATTAATCTGGCATGGATTCCAAGCAGACATAATAATACGTCGCGACGTGCGGGTCTCAGGGTTTGACAACTGTTCAATCACATACTGTACTTGGTCAACCCCTTTCCCTGTATAATCAGTATCACAAGTATAATATTCAGCATTAAAATGACGCCATTGATGGCCATAAACAGGGCCTAAATCATCCTCAGCAAGATTTGTCAAACCACGAGAATCAAGAAAATCCCGAGAAGCATTGGCATCCCAAATATGAACATTCTCAGTCTTTAGATCTTTATTGGAAGTGCTACCTCTCAAAAACCATAATAGCTCCTTAAGGCACGTCTTCCACGCAACTTTCTTAGTAGTAAGAAGAGGAAGTTTATCATCTGACAAGTCAAATCGCATCATATGACCAAAAATACTCTTTGTCTTTCCATTCCGTCCTTCTACCCATTCACCTTCATCAAAAATCCTCTTAACAAGCTGATTATATTCACTATCTGCCATTGTATACAAATTACTACATAAGCTTTTAATTTCTTTTAGTAGTTTATAGATATGGATTCAGTATCTGATGTACCATCAAATGCCAAAGGATTTACAGGATTCTTTAAATATGTGTTTGACTTTGATGAGACAAACAAATCATTAATCTTTAACATGTTGCAATACACTATCATTGCAATCATCCCAGCGGTACTTGCTTTAAAGGGAATCGGGTATATTATCCCAGAAGAAGATGAAGATAAGGGATCTATAGAGATTGTAGCAGAGGTGGTTGGGCAACTCGTCCTTCTTATCCTAACTATCTGGTTTGTAAACAAAATGGTAAGATATATTCCCACTTTTAGTGGAGTAGATTATCACTCCTTCAATGAAGTCAATTTCTTAATTCCTTTCCTAGTTATTATGCTTACAATGCAAACTAGACTCGGAGAAAAAATTAAGATTCTTATGGACCGTATATTAGATTTATGGGACGGACGTTCTGCACAGCCATCTAGTCAAAAAACTAACAAGAATGGTAAAGCGGGAAATGGAGGGGTAAAAGTATCGCAGCCAATCGCGGGCAATAACATGAGTGGTGGGATGAATCAGCCACCAATTGTCAACACTTCAACTCTAGGTCTTGGTTCCCTTGCAGGAGGGCCTGTCCCACCTATGATGTCTCAAGCATCTGCAGCACAAGCAGCAGCTATGACACCGGGAAATCAAAGTCCTGATTTTAATCAGTTCTACCAGAATGATATGGTACCTCTTATAGATGCTAATGAGCCTATGGCTGCCAATGAGATGGGAAGTCCGTTTGGCTCTCCATGGTAAAAATAAATATTTAGTTTTACTTCTTTAGTTAAAGATGTAAAACATATCTACCCTTTAGGGATATCAACTACTACTTCTCGCGCAATAGAATGAATTATCCTATTTTCATCTTGTGAATTTTCTTCAATAGGATGAGTAGTCACTCTTACCAAACGTAAATATTCATTTGTCAATTCTTCATTTTTGTTCCATTCAGGATGAGCCCGCTCCCATTCAGCCAAAACCTTACTTTGTTTAGCAGCTACTGCTGTAAGAGCTCCACGTAATTTACCTCTTCCTTCATGCTCATTCTCCCAATTCCCATTCTCTTTTATATATAAAGTTTCTAAGCTTAGATCTGTACAATGAATAGGCCTTTTGTAGAGGTCTAATTGTCTCAACCCATTAACAAATACATTGCCAACAGCATCAAGAACTGACCTATCTTGAAATCTGGTTACATCATTCAACTCAATCTGAAGCGATGCTACAAAATCTTTCAAATTAAGAGCATCCTTACAGTGTTCTTGAAGAAAAACGTTAATATTGATATTATTATTATTATAACTACCAAGTTTTGGAATCATATCTTGAACAGTATTAATTAATTTTTTACATTGTTCACGTTCGGCAATTAACTGACGCTCCATCATTACACGGTGTTCGTCATGCTTTTTCTCGCTCTCTCGAAAATAGTCTAACATTTGAGCTAAAACATTGTGAGATATGCTATCTCTATTAGTTGATTCTATATTACTTGTTTGACGTTGAACTCCATTTGAATTAGAAGTAACTTGTTTGTTATACATCGAACACTTTGGCTGATGCTTCCAAAGACCACTACGGTTGGCATATATTTTGCCACACCAAATACACACTGGTGGTCCCTCACTTGATACTGCTTCTATCTTCTTACTCTGAGTACTATTGTTCTGATTACGATGTTTATTGGTAAGAAGATGTTTAGTAAATGATGATTTACGTTCAGTTGTGTAGTTACATGGTTCACAAAAAAAAGTTTGACAATCTTGAGACGGCATTATTAGCTAATAAATATATAGAGATTTATTTAAATCGTCCAACTAAGATTCAACGAAAACAACAAAATAAATATCTGAAGCAAGAAAACTAAAATTCAAAAAAAAATATTTTTCAGTTTTCCTTAAGTTTGCCGTTTCCATGTTTCCACACAGCATAATTATGCTCTCATCGCAACTTTTTACAAAAAACACCCTTACCATAAATGGTGCGATTTTAAAAAAAGTTGCAACGGTTTCCAAATGTTTCCAACAGCATAAATGCTGTCATATTTTAGGTATCACTAAAAATCAACAAAGCATTTTATGGTGCGGTGCAACAAAAAGTTGCAAGCTTGACAAATTTCCAAAAAAAGACACTACAAAAATGGAAAAAATTATTTTTTTTGAGCCCCCTTACCATAACGCTCTCATTTTTGATGGTAGTTATTTTTCAATTTGTTAGCCTAAATGGTAACATTCTCAGAATGAAAAATATTATTTTTTCGATTTTTCGTGAGACCATGATGCTCTCAAAATTTGTTAAGTTATCTTATTTTTTTAAAGCATAAATGGTAACAATCTCAGAATGAAAAATATTATGTAAATATCGCCCTTTTCCAAAACCCATTCAGAATCCTCCTTTTCAAGAAAGAAAATCCCCAAATTTCCAAATGGGTTTTGAAAATAAGTGAAAATTTTTTTTTTTGAAAAGGCTTGCGAACTGTTAAAATACATTTTTAAGAACATTTGTTTAATGTATCAAACCATATATGCTGTGAAAACAATGCGGTTTATCGTATTTTTTCTAATTTATGGTTTTAAATCATCATTAAATTCAAAAACTGTTAGCTGGACTTACAATACAGTTGGTAAGACAGTAATTATGAATAGCTTAAACATTTTTCAGCGTAGTGTATAACCTAGAATGCCACTTGATGTAGATAAACTTCTGAAAGCTGTAGATAACGAATCAAATAAAAGTATTCTAAAGCTTACTAAGCAGGATATTAAGCAAAGAAAAAACGATGTTTTACAGAGACTGGGACTACATGGAAAACAATTAGCCGACATCCATAAAAAGTTGCGGGAATATCGTTTTATAGAAGACTTAGACTCGCTTAACTATGGTTGTTTTGTAAGGTGGATAGACCTAAGAGATCCGGAAGATGTTTATATGACAAATGGAGGTATTGTCTGCGACATGTGTCCGACAGAAGAAGATATAGTTGTAAAATGTAAAAACCCATATAATAGATTTTTTCAATTTGAGTTCAATAAATGTCTTGTTTTTCAAAAGATAACTCAGCAAGAATCTGTTCTTCTTTCAGCAATGGAATATCTAAGCAAATGATTTATAATGGCAAAATAGTCTTGAAAATCATTTAGAGCACTTTTTACGCGTTGTTCGTTTTTTTCCTCCACGTTTACGCAATGTAATTTGTTTATGCTTCTTACACGAGAAACCAGAATCAGTGAGCCCTTTCTTGTGTAAAATGGACTTCTTGCAAATCGGAATAGCTCTTTTCTCACCGTCTGGATGTCCTTGATCCGTTACTTTCTTAATACAACGGCATAGTTTATTTGACATTAACTCTTCAACTTCTTTTTTTATTTCGTTTAATGGTTGCGTAGTCTTAAATGGAAGACTATAGAATGTAAGGACTGCTTCATAATCCTTTCTCGATAGCTTTTTAGGCATCCGAGTAATACTATATATAAATAACCTCCATTTTTATTGTAGGTAATAGAAATAGATATAGTTTTTCTATATGAATTCATCATCAATATTCCTTAAATGTGTCAATAGTATTGAAACAATAATATGGGAAAATTCTTATATAATTATGGTTTTCTTGTCAGTGCTAGTTAGTTTGTTGCTATATTATATAGTAATTAATTCATCAATGCCTAAGCCTCCAGTAGTAGTAGTGTTTGATATGGATGAAACATTAGGGTCTTTTGGACAACTTGGCATTTTAAAAGATGTAATTGAAGAGTATGAGAATAGGAAGCTTACTCAAGATGAGTTCAATAAACTCATTGATAAACATCCAGAATTCATCCGTCCGGGCATACTAGAAATATTGGAATATGTTGTAGAACAAAGAGGCAAAAAGCATTGTGATGCTATTATGATTTATACAAATAACCAAGGGCCGCGGGCGTGGGCTAAAACAATTAGTAAATATTTTTCATATAGGCTTAATACACATGTGTTTGACCACATAGTAGCAGCATTTATGGTTAATGGCCAAAGAGTAGAGCCCAGCCGAACTTCGCATGAAAAAATATATAATGATTTCATACGATGTTCAAGATTACCAAGCACTACAGAAGTATGCTTTATAGATGATGCGGAGCATCCGCGCATGATTCATGACAATGTTTATTATGTTAAAATCAAGCCATATCATTACAGATTGCCTATTTCATTTTGCTTAGAGCGTATTTTTCCATCCGACCCTGATAAACAGATTGAATGTTTGGCACAAGCAAAAAATAAATACCATCCTAATTCTTTACGAGGTATTGAAAAAACACCTGAAGAACAAGAAGTTGATAAGGTAATCGGAACATTTATGCTTCAGCATATGTATGATTTTTTTTCAAGTCATCAGCGAAATCCCGGCCGAACTCGCCGAAAGTCATCCCGCAAGTCGAAAAGGCATACAAGACATTTATAGAAAATCGTTTTGGTTTATTTCCGAATAAGGTCAGATAAAAAGTCTAAAAAGGTATGTGTCTCTCCTGCGTCTTTGTCCTTCTCTTGAAAAAAGTCAAAATGGTCAATTACCTTTGTTAACAAAAGTAATATACCGCCGCTAAAAGCTATTCCACGTCCAAACTGACTAACTCGGCGCTTTCTATAAGGATTGAAATTATAAATAAGGAAAAGTGAAATATATAAATTTAGTAAAAATTCCAAAGTATCTAGGGTCCTGTTTCCAGAACTCCATAAACCTAAAGCGACAAAAGCATATAATACATATGATGTATACAATCCATATGTATAAAGTCTTTCATGAAGTGCCTCTACCATATATATATTTAGTAGATATCTAATGTCCTCGCACTTGGGTCATTTGTTTCTACAAATCTTGGCATCCATCTTGTGGCCAATTGTTGCTTGAACCCATCCTCTAATACGTTTTGGTCTTTACAAATCTTTGTTTGGAATAAAAGTTTATAATAAGCTTGCTCACGTGTTAGGTCAGAATTATTAATACAGACTGTATCAATTTGTTTTTGAATAACCTTAGGTAATTTCTTTATCATATCATTAATCTCATCCTTCCAAGACTTATTTGCACCACTGACTCCGTCACTAAAAGCCTCTTTACGGCGCCATAAAACTGACTTAGGAAGTAAATCAGGACGCACTTTCTCAATTGATTGCCTTAAATAAAATTTTTCCTGAGAAACCTTACCAGGCATTAATCTCATCTCACTAAACATAGTATTTACAAATTCTACATCCAAGAATGGGGTTCTTGCTTCTAGTCCATTCTCTGAAATAGTTTTATCACTACGAAGGACATCATAATAGTGAATTTGATTTAGAAGACGCATACGTTCACTTTCATGAGTCTGATTATCATTAATTACATTAAAATACAAATAACCGCCCATTAATTCATCTGCTCCATCTCCATTAAAAACAACTTTAGCATCACTATGCTCAGCAATAAACTTACATACTAAGTAATTACCAACACTTGCTCTTATTGTTGTAGTATCATAGCTCTCTACTGCCCTAACAACTTGAGGAATCGCATCAAACATTTCTTGAGCAGTAACAATAATTTCATTGTGGTTTGACTTGATATGCTTAGCTACTTCTTTAGCAAAACGCAAGTCATCAGACCCTTGTATTCCAATGCTATAGGTCTCTAAACGTTGTGAATGACCATTTTCTGCCATAATAGATGCTACCATTGATGCAATAAGGCTACTATCAAGACCTCCAGATAATAGACAACATATTGGTCTATCAGTAGTAGTTACACGCTTTTTCACACTTTTATATAAACTATCTACCACAGAAGTATAAGAATTGATAGTTGACATTGTTGTCAATTGAGATGTGGTTAGTTGTGGCTTTCGCACAAGTGTGCCATAGATAGACCAAAACTGATTAATAGTATGCTTCTGTTTGACTAAGTCAATATCAATAAATGTTCCAGGAATAACAGGTTGAATATTCAGACTATCACGTTGATTGATAAACTCAATTACATTTGGGTTATTAAAAAAATCGATAGTTTGACGAAGATTGCTACCAACAACATAAGTTCGCCCATAGGTATTATTTGTTTGACGATAGACTGGTAGTATGTTAGCATATCCATAATAAGAAGAACGAATACCTAGTCTATCCCGAGCAATATACATATGCTCTGTGATTGTATCAATAATAATAAACGAGAACACACCATCAAGACGGTTCAAGGTATAATGTATACCAAAGAGTCTATATAATATCAAAATAATGCTACAATCAGAATTTAATTCTGGTAAATCGTTTGACTGTGCTAATTCTTGATAGATCTCGTCGGCGTTATAAATTTCTCCATTACAAACCAAGTAAATACCATCCATAGAGTCTTCAGTAACTTTATATGTGAAAGGCTGCATACCATCAGACTGGACATTATTAATTGCTAATCTTGTGAATCCAAGGCCAAAGTCATAAGATGTTGAGTTCCCTCCGATACTACAACTTCCCTCAGGACCTCTATTTTTACAACCTTCTATGCCTGACTGAAGTAACTTTTGCTTACAATCATTTTTACCAAGCCTCCAGCGTAATGCCGAGTTAAAGGTCAAAAATCCAAATATGCCACACATGGTTGCTGTTCTGTTTGCTATTTATGCTTTTAGGCTGTTTTTGTTAATTTTTATTGTCGTGAAAGTATATATCAAATGTACGGAGTAGTTGAAGGATATAAGTTATGTAATTTAGAGCGAAATGTAGAATTAGACAATAGAATTTTTGAACGCAATGTTCCTTCAGCTCCATTACAGCCAAATTTTTCAATACGCCCAGTTTCTACTAAATATGCTATCTTGCCTATGTATGATCGACGCATCCCTTCTAGCGTACCAATCCAAAAGTTTCCTACCTACAACATAGCTAATAATTTTAATCCAGGCACTGCGCAAGCTCCATGGTCTGGGTTTGCCTCAAATATTAATGTAGAGTCGGCTATGCGTAATCAGTTCTTTGCTTTACAGAATTGCGAACAATCAACTTATATACCAAATTCAACAAGTGACTTGTATCAAGTTTGTGTTGCTAAGTCGTCAAACACTTTACCGAACCAGTTCCATCTTCTTCAGAAGCAAGAACATTTTGCTCCAGTAAATCCTAACAGTTGTAATCTTGGTAAAGGTTTATTTATGAATCACACGAGGCAACAATTGAAAGACTTATAATTACCAAAAAAATTATATAGATAATGCGTTTCTTTTGTATAATCGATTGTATCCATTTATACAAAAATGAGTGATATTTCATTAAACAATGGTTGTGGTATGGATTTGATGACATTAACTTTTCTTACTAATCCACTTGGAAGAGCAAAGATAGAATTACTTAATTTACATAATTCAGAAGATGCTAAGAAAAAAAAAGAATTACGCAATGACATCAAGTTTTATCGTAAACGCATTTTTAGTGTAATTAAGAGTTTAATTAATAATAAGGATATTCCAAATGAGGTTAGCGTTGGGAGCATTAACGCGTGGAATGTGTTTGCCAGGAATATCATAGAAGATTTTAGGGTATTAGACACACATGATAGTATACAGCAAGAATTATGTGATATATCCCAAGGTATGTTATCATCAATAACACGTGTTTATTCGGCAAAAGAGAGTGAAGACATAATTGAAAGAGCCAATAAAGAAATAATGGCTACTAAAACAATACCTGTTACTTTGGATAAATATGTTATTAGGAACACGTCAAACCAGTCATATCCATGGTCTAGTAATTCAGTAAAAATAGAGATGCCTGAAACCAAAGTGGATTTAACAAAAGCCGAGCTCAGGACAAAAGGTGTAAAATCGAAAGACTTGATAACCACTAATAGCGCATCCAAGCTCGCGTCCAAGAAAAAAATATCGAAGAAAGAAAATATACCCTCAGAATATGAGAAGATTAATGAAGAGAACAAGAAAGCATAGGGGAGGTAGCAGGACTAAATCAAAGACGTCTCAATCAAAAGCAAAACGGGGCCAAACTAAGCGAAAGTTGGCGTGTAGTACTGATAATAACAATGACTATACTTGCTATTCACACGATGCTTTAATAAAATTAAGAACTTTGTGGAATAGTAGACATCCAGATGAGTTAATTAAGAGCAATGATTCAAGAGAGATTTGGGAAGCACTCAAGTCGCGTTTATCTGATGTTTGTGATACAGAAGCGTGTTGGCTTAGACAGAAGTTCATAGATGATAAAACAGCTAAAGCTTTATTGCGTTATACTTTTGCTCCAGAAGCACCACCTTCTTGGTCTAAAAACCCTAATGAATGGTTAACATCTGTAGATATAGAACGTGTAATGCATCAGTATGAGAAAGCATATCCGTGCTTTGAATTTATTGGTCCAAGTCCAATTGATTTCAATCATCACATAGAATATGGTGAATGTGTATGGGAGGAACTATGTAAGCTTAATTTAGAAAACTTAATTAAGAAGGGAAAGTTTAAACTAGGAGTAATTTTTAATTTAGACCCACATTATAAGCCAGGTTCGCACTGGGTGTCTTTGTTTGTTAATCTTAAAAAAGGATATATATTTTACTTCGATAGCACAGGCGAACCGGCTCCAAAAGAAGTAAAAAATTTGGTTAAAACGATAACTAATCAGGCTAAAGTATTGGGCATGGATTTGGAGTATGTTGAAAATGATAGAGTCCATCAAAAGCAAGATAACGAATGTGGTATGTATAGTCTATATGCGATTGCGTCACAATTGAAAGATATCCGCACACCAAAGTCATTTCTTAAAGGAGGTGAAATAACTGATAAGAGCATGCATCAGCTAAGAGGCCGTTATTTTAATGAGCCTGGAATCCTTTCACCTAGCAAAGAGCAAGACTAATAATTATTTTTATTCTGAAGGTTCTTTTGAGAATTTAAAATTAATCGTCAAAAGAATTCACGCTATAAAGGTCATCGGCATGGAAATTATCAGCAACACAATCAGAAGACAATAATTGGTCACTATTTTTTACAACATCGGGGACACTTACTGATAAGGTGGATGTTGCAGGCAGTTCACTTTTAATGTCTATAGGCATAACGTTTGGAACCCAGTGAGTTGTTCTTTTATCAGGAGTCTTTATTGTAAATACAGGATTTCCATTAGGGTCTTTTCTCTTCCGATAAACACGAAGACGATATTTACCAAAGGTACATGCTTGTGCTATATCAATACATGTATCATACAGAACACGAAGCTGTTTGTCAGAATATTCTTGTAAAGGACTTATAACCGAACATTGTGCTTGATACATAATTTCTGATTTTAAATAATTTCCAATGCCGCTAATAAATTTTTGGTTCATCAAGAATTCAGGCAATGCCTTCTTTCCATGCTTCCTACAAATACTATGAAATATCTCCCATGTAAGTTCAGACGGCTCAATCACACTTGGTCCAATCGTGGCTAACTTTTTATTTAGTTCAAAGCTGTTTAAAAGTATTCCGAATGTTCCGTAATGAATTTGGTCTACAAAATACATATGTATCTCTTTTCCAGTAGATAATGTTTCTGGGTCCAAGCTACAATAAGTCATTTTAATACACTGGTGTTTAGTAGCTGTTTTTACCCATTTACCCATAAGCCCAAGTGTGCTAATAAGATGGATATCATTATCAAGAGTCATATAAATAAGTTTTCCTTTTGCCTTAACCGAAACAAATCTTACTAGCTTTTCGAGTAGAGTATCATTAAGGTATTGTAGGCTAAAAGGTGCTCCATGTTTTTTATATCTACCCCCAACAACTTCTATCTTAACAAGTTTTTTAAGACAAAGGATATTATTCATTTTTTCGGTAAGACGATAACACTCCGGACCCTCAGGCATGGTATTCAAAGTATCTGATAAATCTATTATGTTGAAATGAACTATCCGAACACTATGAAGTCAATTTTATTGTATAATAACATAAACGAAAGTCTGAACACATATTATTATAGGATATTCCGATGCTTTTTGAATCACGAGATAATAAAGGAGCTATTTGGGATGAGCTAAGGCGGTTAAACTACTTTCAAGGATTTAAGGCATCGTCTAAAGAAGAAGTAAGGCGCTTACTTGATAATGCAATCACTATGGTTGCTATCCAAAAACCACAATTATCGGTTTTGGAAAAAAATAATGAAGTAATTGAGCAGATGATGTCAAACAGAGATTTATTTGTAGCACAAGAGAGAAATATTATTCAAGAGATAGATAGTTCAGCTTTGACAGCTGAAGGAATGCGAGAATTAAGAGAGCAAGAATTCACAAAGCAGTTAGGAAAACACAAGTTAGAGTTTGACAATTTGATTAACCAAGGAAGGCCTGAAAACATAGATTTTAGTGACAAGACACAAGAACAACGAATTGGTGGAGAGATGGAAAGTCTAGTGGCCAGAGCACAGCGGATGCGAGATATGGACTTGGAATCTGTAGGTAAGAATGATAGTAGTAGCTCGCAGACAGAAGTAGAAAAGTGGATTAATGGAGGAAGACCTCTAAAGATAGAAGAGAATACAAATCTTCCTGTAGAATCACAACCAATAACCCCTAGAAAAGTAAGGTTTTCAGAACCAAAGGCAGAAGATGATATTTTTGCTAAGTTAAAAAACAAACCTACTTTAAATATTGATGAAAAAATTGAAAAAATTGAATCAAGGCTTAATAATATGGATAGTATACTGAAAATAATATTAGAGAGTATTGTTTCAGTTAAAAAGAGTATCACTAATTTACCGATAGCAAATTCCGAGGAAAATGCTGAAGGAAATTCGGAGTATATGTCATAAAGGTTGTCGCATAGGATATATAAGTGATACACATATTGAAACGAGAAATAATAAGAAAGCATATATTAATAATTTGTTGACGGGAGAGAAAATGTTTGACATATTGGTTTTGGCAGGAGACATAGGAGATCCGTTTTGTCGTGGTAATTACTATCAGAAATTTATTGAAGGTTGCACAAATTTAGCAGATAATGTATTGTTAATAGCTGGAAATCATGAGTATTACTCATCATCTACTCTTAAAAAGTTTAGTTTAACAAGTCGTTATACTATGAACCAAATATCTTGTAAGATACAATCTATATGTGATAGTATTAACCAGACAAATGCCGACGTGGCACCATATCGTGGGCGTGTTAATTTTTTAGAGAACTCTTGTTTTCATTATAAGAATAAAGAACAAAACGCAAATATAATATTCATAGGAACTACTTTGTGGAGTGACATAGATGTAGAGTATGAAAAGGAGATAAGTAGCAATATCAACGATTATCACCTAATATTAGGTTTTACTCCAAAATTGTCAAGAGAGTTATTCAATAAGTCTCAAAAGTATATCAACCATAAAATTTGTGAATTTAAAACTGAAAATCCAGATAGTAGCATAATTATAATTTCACATCATGCTCCAACAACAAAAAATGTTTGGAATCCAATGTATGATTCTAATAAAACACTAAATAGCGCATTTGGCTCAAATTTTAATTTCACAACTCACTATCGTCCAGATTACTGGATATTCGGTCATACACATTATGACTGTTATCACTATAGTAAAGAACTAGGGTGTCATTTATTGTCAAACCAAGTAGGTTATGCATCAGAAATATTAAATAAACAAGATAACATAAAAGAGGTTTACAAGTAACTTTAATTGAACAAAGTAATGTCAAGATATGTGTCATTAATGATACCATTAAATAGTGGTCAATCAAGTCAAATACTTTTAGAAAGATTCGATGAAGTAAGTATGTGTAGTAGATGCTACAAGGAGGCATCTGTTATTTCGAATGATGGCAATTCATATCTTGTGGGTAGATGTTCAAACTGTTCATTTGACAACTTTTTTCGTAATGGTCTAGGTATTCGTATTAAAAATTTAACAACACCACTAGAGTACTTTACAAACGAAACTCAATACATAATCTCAGCGAAGGAGTGGATAGAAGCATATTTACACGATGAGTTGTCAAACTTAATAGATACTAACTATTCAAGTATTGAAATTGATGAAAGAATGTATTACTTGTTAGATAATAGTTTGACATTAGACATAACACAATCAATTTCCAATAAAACTCTTAGACTAACCAGACATAAATTGGATTTGGTTACAGACATGGGAGCATTAACAATAAATACTCGGAAAATAAAAAGAGCTAAGAAGAATTTGAATATTTAAGTATGTATTCATAGTAAGGTTCAGTATGTTTAATATGACTTGTTTAAAAGCGATTATATGTTTCTTCCAAAGACAAATATTGACAATATCTAAGTTTTTTAGAAAAGATAAATCGGAATATAATGACATAGAGTTTGTTGTTTTGGACTTATTTGAATCTCCAAATAATAAAAGTAGTAAACAACGAATTAATGCTCGTGGAGAAATGTGTGTTTAAATCATAACATGTCTAACGTTTAGATATATGTTATGATTATACCCAGGTAATCTTGTATCTTCGTCCTTCCTTTTCAAGAGTCCCTACTTTGACTGGATTATTAGCTTTTAAGCTGTCAATATCATACAACTCATTTGTATCTTCACGCAGTGCGTATTTAACGCCCTGTACAGTTACAGTTTTAGCTTTCCAAGTAATTTTAACTTTATTGGCAGCAGCAACACTGTCTGAGTCATCAGAACTAATAGAAGGCGTAGTAGCAAATGAATTGACAGAGGGGTTTCCAAATGTGAAACATTTGAGTCCTTCTTTGGTTCCAGCCTTAGAATGAATAACACAATCAATACTTGATTCTTTAACTGCTTTTAGCAATTCCTGATTGATTTCTTCTTTAAATGAAGCAATCTCATAGATGGCTTGGTCAGATGTAAATGGTGTCAAGTTATCAGCCTTGCTTCTATCTTTGATACGCAAATCATACGATGCTTTCTCGCTTAATTGTTTTTCTGATAGTTTCATTAAATATAGGTAAACTTCTACAGTTCGCAAATTTTCAGGTAGGTCAGCATGACTACAAATACGAACAGCTCGTCCAATAACTTGTTCAAGTCTAACGGGATGCCAATAAGGCTCAGTTAAATGAACATATCGCACATTTTTAAGGTCAATGCCTTCGGCACCAGACGCTGTAATCATTAGAACTTTAATAAGTTGTCCGACATGATTATTTTCATAACCAGCTGAGGCAAGTTTTTCCCTAATGTTGCGTGGAACGAATTGCCATTCACTGTTGAATATATTTCGTATAATTTCTTTTTCTTCCTCTTCTTCAGTACCCGTATATAAAGCAAGCATTGGTTTCTTAGCTTCTAAATCGGCTTCATTAACAGAAATATCCCAGATTCCAGCTTCATTTCTTGCAATCTTAAAGTGAGCAAACCCATTAGTTTCTAACACTAATTTCAAAACACCAACACCTTCTAATGTGCGAAATTGGCTATATACAAGATTACAGCCAATGTTCTCACTACTTTTAATATTCTCAAGAATAGTTAAGAATTTGGGACTATAAGTTTCAAGTGCGTTGGGTGTTAAATACTTATCACGATTTTCTTCAAGATCCCGTAATGTTTCCTTAATCTGTTGGTCATAGGCAAGTCTATCAAGACGTTTTTCAATCTCGGCTTGTTCTTGTCTATCTTCTGCGGTAAAAAGACCATCTGGATTTGCTTCTCTTTCATCAATACTTTTGGCATCAATATCATCTTCATCAGCACCCGCTTCAATTGCTCCCTTGACATCTAAACCTTTTCCTGGCATAGGTCTTGGAATTTCCTCAGGAAATACAAAGTTACAAAATGCGCGGGAGAAAATACGATATGTGCTTACAGATTCTTCATAAACGTCTTTGTTTTTTTGACCTCTTCTCCTTTTCTTAGCATTAGACTCTTCAAGTTTTCTTTCTTGCTTTCTTGCCGCTTCATAAGTGGAAAATTGATAGTCACTCATTGGAATCAAATCAACATGAAAATTAATAGCTTTACTATACCGAGGCAAAAGCTTTTCTTGAGCACTTCTGAAATAACTTGGTAGTCCAAGAATTCTACGTTGGAACAAAGCTACATTCTTAATGTTTGACGAGCTACCAGATTTGCCCAACGCTTCTTCATCAATAAAGTAGTTTTTAAACTCGGTTAACTCATCTGGTAATGCTTTATATTCCCGGACAACAGTTTTACCAGCCATTTGTATATCATTCTTAAGAAGAGTAGAAGCAATAATTTTTAGGAAGGAATCATCATCAATCTCGCCTCTTTCATTGGTAGAAACGCCTTGGTAAGTGCCCTTTTTATTCACAGAAACAAAACCAAATGGGTTCCGTGTAATAGTAAGAGTAGTATTGCTAGGATTATATTGTATGTAGTCAGATGTAGAGATATTACCTAGGATGTTTATAATTTCGGCTTCATTAATTCTTCTTTCACTCAAAACATTAAGCTTGAAAATGAAAGCTTTTATATACCCACGTAATATGTTGAACATGATTCCTAACTCATTTGGGTAGTTAACGACAGGTGTTCCAGTTAACATAACAATCCTGGCATTTTTCGCAGACATAAGGAGCTGATATAACGTATATGATAATGATTTGAGTTTCTTTGAAGATATTTTATTAGCAATTCTGCCAACGAAGTTATGAGCTTCCTCTATTATTATAACCTTATCGTCGAATGGGTTAATAGTGTTATTTTTTGTTAGTTTAGCAAGATGTGACTCACGAAGGCCATTATAGTTAATAAAGTCATATTTAGCTTCAATCATCTCATTTAGTTGTTGGTCAAGTTGACGTTGTTGAGCAGCTGTAAGAGAAGAATAATTACCCGGTTTTTGGATATTAACAAGCCATGCTCCACCTTGTTTCTCAATGAATACGGTAGGAAGTCCAATAGCTCTGGAAATAATACTTATAAGGTCTTCATTTTTACCAGTTTTAACAAATTCCCAAAACTGATTTTTGCGAAACAATGGGTCGCCACATTTCTTGAGTTCTTTGTAAAAATTAGCACGTAAACTAGCTGGTGTCATAATCAAAACTCTTTTGTGGCTTTTAAGACCTTCAGCAATGCCGATTGATGTACATGTCTTGCCACTCCCTAATCCATGATATAAAAGAAGACCACGATAGGGAGTATAGATGTTCAAATAGTCACGCACCAGGTTTTGATGAGCAAGAGCTGTGAATTCGCCCGCCTGCCTAGAGTCACAAGAAATATTAGCAGTCTCTGATTCAATTTGTTGCTTATATTTGCGAAATAAAGAGGTTATAAAATTAACAAAAAACTCTCGGTTGCTCATGTAATAGCTGCTAGCTCTAATAAGTACTTCAGGAGTTCTTTCAGGTAGTCGATCACTTATTAAAGTATCTCCAATTCTCAACTGTGTAAGAGGCCCTTCTGAGACTCTTATTTTACGCTTTTTCATTAGGTCTTCCTTCTCTGCCGCCTCTTTTTCTTTTTCTACAATTCTAAGACGGCGACTACGTTTAACTTTTATAATCGCAGCTTTCTTCATTTCTTCAGCTTTAAGAGGAAGGGGTTCTAATTCAGGTTTAGGCTCACTATCAATATCAGGCAAATCTTGTTCACTCTGGGTCTCAATTGGAAGTTCTTGGGTGGATTCAGGTTTGACTTCAGGATCTTCCTCAGACTTAAAACTAGGTAGAGTCAGTTTATTAAGCTCTTCTCTAATCTTTTCTCCCTCATCACTCATCTTTTGCTCTGATTCACGACCTCTTTGGGTAATATCCTTGACAAGTGTTGCCTTAGCAAAACGTTTACGTATGGCATCTATGTCACGTTCAGTCTGACCGGTTTTATCCACAATCTTTGTTGTCATTTTCACAATTTGTCTGGCGGCAGCCTCACCCTTAGCTAAACCAACAGCTACGATAGACTTTTGCTTTGGAACTGGTTTTACTTTTAACTTTGCTAAAAGTGCGGATGACATATATAAACTTGAAATACAAAAAGTTTTTGAATCTGTTATTCAGTCAAACAGTATAATATTATGTGTTTAATAAAAATGATGTCAATATAATTTATACTTTGTCATTAGTACCAATGATTTTCAATGCTTGAGCACAAGCTAACTGTTCAGCTTTCTTTTTGGTCTTGTGGATACCTTCTCCAAGTTTGACCAAAACAGGTTTTGGTTCAGAATCATCATTAGCATATTTCATAATAGCTTCAAATGAACCAAAGTCAGTAAATTCAATAGCGCTTGCCAGAGATGTTTCGTAAATTTGTTGGTTTAAGCAAAGGCATACAATCATCTTAGTCTCACCAGTAGAATCAGTAGATTCGGGCATGATATCTTGGATATAATGTGGAGTAGTCTTGAAGGCTTTTTGAACTTTGACTTGTAGCTGATTCTTAAAATTATCGTCGACAGAAATCAAATGTGACCAGTCAACCTCTTGTTCCAAGACAGACTCTACAAATCTTTGGGCAATACTAAAGCTGAATGCCCCTGGAACATTATCTTCATCTTCAAAATCTTCGTCTTCAAGCTCCTCTTTTGTCGGAATATATTGGCTTTGGTCTAAGAAAATTGCTCCAATAAAAGCCTCGAACAAGCATCCAAGCTTCTTAAGGTTAGTTCTTGTGAATTTTTCTTCAGCGTTTCTGGATATAACAAACCATTTTTGAAGTCCCATTGCTAATGACAACTTTCCAATATGTTCATTCTTAACAAGAGCAATCTTCTTTTCAGTCATAAATCCCTCATCTTCTTTGGGGAAACGTCTATACAAGTAATATTTAACAACAAGCTCAAGTACGCCATCACCAAGAAATTCAAGACGCTCGTTAGATTTTGTGGAAAGAGGTAAACAATCGTCTGTTTTAGAAGCGAGCGTAATATTTAAAGTTTTATTTTCAAGCTCTGGACGCTTAGTATAACTACGATGAATAAATGCTCGTCTATACAAATTGAAGTTTCTGATTTTAGGAGATAGCCCATACTTTGTTAAAATATTACGCACTTCTTCTTCTGTAATCTCTACATTGCTAGGATTGTAGGGATTAAAGACTAGATCATCACCTTCTTTCAAAAGGTCGCCAGAACGCTGTAGATTCGTTAAAATCTCTTCCTCTGTCATTGTGAATAGAGAGATATTAAATCATAAGCAGTTAGGTTTAAACCAGTTGCGTTCTTGTTTTAGGAAATAAATTTCTTTGTGATAAAATATTTTGTTATAATATAGCGATGCCAGGTTATATGAGTGGTTCTAAGAAAGCAAGGCAGACTGCCTCTATCTCCAATTATCAGCAGGTTGGAATCAAGTCCGGTTTGGCACCTACTGCCACTGGATCTGACCTTATGTTTAGAGCCTATGTTCAGCACGGTGCTCAACAAACAGCAACAGTTCCTTCCAATGTCAAGGGGTACAATGCCGAGATTGCATATCTCTTCGCCAATAAGCTTGTGTCAGTCAATCCATCTTCTTCTGGTGGTGTTGGACGTAGATATCCTATTGCTCGTTTGAACTTTGCCTAAGTTCGTGTTGATTAGAATCCAAAGTTATACTTTAGCAAAAATATTGCGTTAAAGTATAAGATGGTTAAAAACTCATATAAAGGCAATGCCGGCAGGTCAGCAATTGCTCGTCGTGCGATCATGGCACCTGGTACATCCAATGGATTCCTCCCTCAAAACCCAGTAACAGCTCTACTTCCTAATGGAACAACTCGCGTTGTTGGTAATGCTATGTTCTTTGGCGGAGATAAGAAAGGTGGCCTCCCTCCTATGGGAACTGGTTTTTTTATAGCATCAAGCTCTTCTGTCAGTACTCGTGTTTTTGGAAATAATCAGAATAGCAACTTTTTGTTTACTATGCGAACTCAGAATGGTGTAGGGCCTCGTGGTTTGCCTAACATTGGACGTGTCATATAATCATCATTAGTTTATTAATCCAATTATTATTAATTATATCAACAGATTAAAGGTTTGACTTAACTTTAAATAGCAATGCTTCTTAAAGTTGATATGCGCGAATCATCTTTGATTCCTACTTTGAAAAAAGAAATAGTCTTAATTGACAAGGCTAATTTAGAAGTGTGTAATATGCCATTGGGAGATGCTGGGATATATGATGAAGAAGGCGAAGAGTTGGTTCTATTTGAAAGGAAATCACTTCAGGATTTAGCAGCAAGCATCAAGGATGGACGTTATTCTGAGCAATCATTTCGTTTGTCTGGCATAGATACGCCTAATCATAATATAGTTTATATTATTGAAGGAACGTTTGACCAATACAAATTGAAATCATATAACGTTCATCCAACAACTTTGCTATCAGCTATAGTATCATTAAATTACTTCAAAGGATTTACAGTAATGCGGACAAACAATCCATTAGAAACATGTGATTTGATTACTCGATATATAGAAAAAATTATCAAAAGTAAAGGAAAGAAAGCATTTTATAAATCAGAAACATGTCCGGATTCTGACTACTCTGGTATTGAACCTATAGTCAATAAATCATATACTTCTGTCGTTAGACGCGTAAAAAAAGAAAATATTACTGTCGATAATATTGTTAGTTTAATGCTTTGCCAAATTCCAAACGTGAGTTCTACGAGTGCAGATGCTATCGCTAGTAGATATACAACTTTAGACAAATTGGTACTCGCTTGTAAATCAGGTAGATATATGTTTAATGAAATCAGAATAGGCAAAAATAAGAGAAGATTATCTGGGCAATGTATTCATAATGTCATAAGATATGTATTAGGTGAAGAAGATGAAGAACTAAATGTTCAGATAAAATGAGTTTTTTATACATGAATGTTATAGTATGGAATTCAAATGGGCTCATTGGATGCCTCTAATCGCTATTGTTTTTGTAATGATTCTTCTCATTACAAGTAATCGTGGCCTTTTAGAGGGTATGACAAACCAAAATACACAAGAAACCATGGTTGATGCTTACACAGATATGGCAAGAAAAATAAAAGGGCTATATCAGAAAGCATCAGAGAGTGTAGACAAGTATCGTCCTCAAGTTGAAGATATTATGATTTCAACAGCATCTATGGCTGAATATGGCATGGCCAATTGTGTAGTACAAGCAGCAACTTCCGCTGGAGATATTTCAAAGCCTACACAGACTCCCGAGTTTGACAAGGCTATAGCTTTGTTAGAGAAGTACAAGTCTTTGCGGCAGGCGGCAGAAGATGTTCTTGGCTATATGGACAAGTCAAACTGAATCAACCAAATAGCTTAGATAGAAACAATAGTAGACGTATTATAGAATAATATGTCTTCTGTGCCATCTGAAAAGGTTAATTACTTGCGAGGAAAATGGATTGTTGTGGAAGGACCAGATAGAATAGGAAAGACGACATTAATTAATAATTTTGTATCTTATCTTGAGTCAAATGGAATAGTTAGAGAAGATATAGTGACTATAGCATTTCCACGGCGACAATCTCAAATTGGCGTTTTGTTGGCCAACCATCTTTCACGAAAGATTATGCTAAATGAAAAGTCACAAGTAATTCTATTCATAGCAGATATGTTAGAATCATATAACCAAATTCGCTCTTCTTTATGTGCTAACAAAGTAATAATATGTGATCGCTATACAGCTAGTACGTTTTCCTATGCTCTAGCACAGAACAGTCTTAGCAGTCAAGAAAATCGTTTGACAGAGTCATGGTTAGAAAAAGCAATATCTCTAGTCAAACAACCTGATCTCTATGTATTTATATTGCCTGACGAGGCAAATTCTATAAAGATATTTGAGCGGCCTGGGTTTGGTAAAGAAAGAACGGAAACACCAGATATTCAACGGAAAGTAATTGAATATATGAAATATTATGGGTCAACATATGTTAAAAATGTTACCAGTCAAATAGAAATAATAGTTAAGGAAAGTGATACGCAATTAGACATTTTAAAAACACTAGTTAAAAAGCTGGAGATAAATGAGTTTGATTAAGGAACATACATGTAAACTTCGTCACCACGATAGAATCCGCGGTTAACAACTTCTTGACTGTAGGCGGGACCTGTCCAGTTAGTATCCATAGGATTAGCACTATAAGGTTGGGCTTCAGCGTCTACATTCATCTGGTCCAAGGGCGTGTAAAGCCCAATGTATTGATTTTGGGGGTCATAGCTTGGATAAAGATTCCAGTTATAGGGAGGATTATCGCGAGCAGCGTCAAACAGGAGAGTCTCTTCAGATTGTTGGTCACCATCTACAGGAGCAATGGGTACAGTTCCAAGGCCACCTTGAGGGTCAAATGGGTCAGGTCTTTGTTGATAAACTCGGTTGCCTTGTGCGTCAAAACCTTGCTGAACATATAAGATGGGACACTTTATTCCTTGGCTTTTTTGCCATTCCATGAATTCTTTATAATCTTCAAGGCTTTCAAAACGAAGAGGATTTACACCAGGAACCTCGGCCAATTTATTATTGAATAAGAAGAACTCTTTTCCTTTCTGGATAAGAACATTAGGACATCTGTTAGAAGAAAAGCCCTCTCGTAAATGTCCACCACCATATGATATATAGAACATAAGCCCAATTATAAAAATTGCGACAATAATGTAATTATTCAGCATACTATACTTAATCAATAGAAAAAATGCTTTGATTATGTATATGAACTTTCACGATTTAAGAGATAAGGATGGTGCTAAGTTTTCTAAACTTGTGTCTGAGAAACCAAGTCTGGTGCGTTTTCATGCCGACTACTGTGGTCATTGTAAAGCAATGGAACCGGAATGGGATAAAGTCAAGGACAGAATATCAAATATAGATAAACTACAGGTGGTTGATGTAGAGAATTCTGCTATGGAAAATGTTCCAAATCATCTAAAACAAGGTATTGATGGCTACCCAACAATTCGCGCCTACTCCAATAAAGGTAAAGATATTCATTCATATTCAGGTCCAAGAGACGCAGATACGATTGTCCCTTGGTTCAGAAGTATGGTTCCACAAAAGGGTGGTAAAAGAAGACTTGTTAAGAAAACAGGAAGGAAGTCTAAAAAGAGTCGTCGTCAAACAAAACGCCAAACACGTCGTAAATTCCAGCTTAGTAAGACAAAAGGTAAAGGGCGCCGAGTAACAATGCGAAAGCACTAACTTTTTTGGTTGTAAGTCCTTCTTTCAATAAAAGATAACCACCTGCTAAAGCAATAAACATATCTAGACCAGTGCTAATAAATTGCACTTTAGACAATTCATCTTCATCGATAACTACTACCCACAGGATAGTAATTACCACTGTAACAAGAGAACTAGCTCCTATTGTGATATAATCAGCTTTGGTAAACTGACTAATTGATTTCTTAATATCTTCTTTCTTAGTAAATAACCCAATTACTATCATCATAACCACAAATATAATTATAGCTTCAAGCAATAGAATAAATCGGTCATCGTGTTTAATAATAAGCTTTCTACGTGATAGTGTAACAAAATACTCAGCAGCTGAGATAAGTAATATAAGCAATATAATTGTGCCAATTTTCATATCTATAAAATAGCTGGATAGATTTCTTCCAGAAAATTGAATAGAGCTAACTGATAAATAATAGGTATTACTCTAAGAAAGAACAAAAATGAGCAAGGACCTTCGTTTGTTGGATTTCAATGTTTATGATGGCTCCATGGAGGAGACAGAAAGCAGTGACAGTGAAGATACTGGAAAGCCAGGAAAGCAATTTATTGTAGAGTGTTTTGGTATAGATCAGCATGGAGAAAGTATTTGTATTATGATTAGTGGTTACAAGCCATTCTTCTATGCAAAAGTGCCTGATAATTGGACTGAGTCCGAATGTTTTATGCTTCGTGATATTCTAAGACAAGGAATGACATTTATGAAAGACACACTAATTGATATTCGTATTGTAAGACGTAAAAAGCTATATGGATTTGATGGTGGTAAATATCATTGTTTTGCTTGTATGACTTTTCAAAGCGAGGCAGGTTTTAATCGTGCTAAGAATTTATGGTATACTCGTAATAGAAATGGTGAACGAGCTCTAATCAAAGGTGGTCTTACAGTAGGAGAAGACAAATTACCTTTATATGAAGCTCATATACCACCGCTATTGCGACTATTCCATATTAAGGAAATTTCACCTTCTGGTTGGATTGGAATTCCACTTACAAAGGCAATTGAAAGAGACGACGAAGAGAAGCGAAGCACTTGTAAGCGTGAATTTGTGATAGATTACAAAGATGTAAAAGCTCTTCATGACAAAGAAACCCCAGTTCCATACAAAGTAATGAGTTTTGATATTGAAGCAAGTAGTAGTCATGGAGATTTCCCATTGCCGATCAAAGATTATCGTAAATTGGCTGAGAACATTGCTTCGTATATGGATGATTCAGGAGAGATTACTATCTTTGAATTGCGTTCTCTTATTACAGGAGCATTTGGTTATGGTAATTTTGCTACTTCAGAAAAAGTGGATAGAATCTATACTACTCCTGTGCCATCTGAGAAAAAAATAAACGATATGATTGATAAATGGCTAAACACAATATTATCTAAAAAAGATGATAAACAAGAAGGTTATAAAGGTGTAATATCCTTCCTATATAAAAATGCAAAAGCAAAATTTACAACAGAAGAAGATTGTGATGACGGTTCTGACAGTGAAACTGAAAGTTGTCTAACAACTCATATTGGTCATAAGTCAGAAGGCAAGACAATTCTTGAATATCTTAATGACTCGAAAGTGCTAAGAATTGAAAAGGTAACAAAGATGGTAAATCTATTCAGGCTATCAGGTTTCCCAAAAGTCCTTGGAGACAAAGTAACATTTATTGGTTCTACATTCAAGAAAGCAGGACAAGAAAAGCCTTATCTCAATCATTGTATTGTTCTTGGAACTTGTGACGTTCCAGAAGGAGAAAATGTTGTAATTGAATCATACAAACGTGAATCTGATGTTCTTATGGCTTGGACTGAGCTAGTTCAGCGGGAAGATCCTGATATGATTATCGGTTATAATATATTTGGTTTTGACTATGAGTTTATGTTCAGAAGAGCTGTGGAGTGTGGGTGTGCTGAGCCATTCTTGGTTCTGTCTCGTCTAAAAGGAAAAATGTGTGGCAAGTTGGTTAAAGATGATGAAGGAAATCAAGAACTTGATATTGAAAAGCAATCTGTTACTGTAGCAAGTGGTCAGCATGACTTTCATTTTATAAAGATGGAAGGGCGGATTCAGATTGATTTGCTTAACTACTTCCGCCGGGAATACAACTTGAACTCTTATAAATTGGACTCAGTTGCGAACGAATTTATTGGGGATAATGTGAAAACGATTCAGCAAGAAGATAATAAAACGATTATCCACAGTAAAAACTTAGTGGGTTTAGAGGTAGGCAACTATGTAGTGTTTGAAGAAATCAGTCATTCATCGGATATGTATAAAGGAGGTGCAAAATTCATGGTTGAAAGTGTCGATCCAGAGAATTCAAATTTCAGTGTGTCCGCATTGATTAGTCCGGATATGAGAAAGAAGGTTCGTTGGGGATTAGCAAAGGATGATGTATCCCCGCAGGATATTTTCCGATTGACAAATGGAACAAGTGCAGACCGTAGTATAATTGCAAAGTATTGTCTTCAGGATTGTAACTTGTTACATCATCTTGTTAAGAAGATTGATGTAATAACTGGTCTCAGTGAAATGTCGCGTATTTCGAGTGTCCCAATGTCTTTCGTAGTGTTTAGAGGGCAAGGCATCAAGCTTACTAGTTATTTGGCAAAAAAATGTCGTGAACTTGGATATTTGAAACCAACAATTGACAAGGGTAATCCAGATGATGTTTTGGAAGGTGCTATTGTACTTGAGCCAAAGGTAGGGTTTTATGATGATAATCCAGTAGCTTGCTTGGATTATGCATCACTTTATCCAAGTGAGATGATTGCAGATAACATCTCGCATGATAGCAAAGTATGGACAAAGACATATGATTTAAATGGAAGATTGGTAAGCGAAGAGGGTGAAAAAGATGCGAAAGGTAATTACAAGTATGATAATTTAGAAAATTATGAATATGTAA
>Ga0102945_1000085_pt1 | contig 33711 bp, 49 predicted proteins | sample SalPonred_H2O_MG_FD_78207 | JGI IMG/M metagenome (GOLD analysis project Ga0102945, IMG submission 78207) | Salt pond water microbial communities from South San Francisco under conditions of wetland restoration - Salt Pond MetaG R2_restored_H2O_MG ...
AAATTCTGGGGATTCGGCAAGACTATTTACACAGAATTACTTTCAATAATATCTGATCCAGATTACGGCGATATTACAGATTTAATGTCAGGACGTGATATTGATGTTGAATTCACGCCAGCAGAAGCAGCAGGTCAATATCCTAAAACTGCAATTCGCGTTAAACCAAATGTAACTCCGGCAACAGAAGAAAAAGATGTCGCACAAAAAATTACATCTCAGCCAAAGATAACTGATATATTTCCTGAGCCAACATATGAAGAATTAGAAAATGCTCTCAAAGAATGGATGAACCCATCAGATAGTGACGATGCTGATGTTAATACTAATACATCAGATACGAATACAGTTGAAACATCTGCTACTACATCGCAGGAAAAGAAAACAGATGTTGCAGACGCATTCAATGATTTATTCAATAATTAAATAACATAATATATGGCAAAGAAAACAAAAACTAAGGATGAACTAACCGATGACTTAGCAGTAACATTGGCTGACAGTATTAATAAACAATTTAAAGGCCAAAATTATAAGACTGCTTTCTTTTTGGCTGGTGATGACGATGCCCCGACCAATGTACATGAATGGATTAGTTCTGGATGTTCAATGTTGGATTTAGCTATATCAAATAGACCACGTGGTGGATTTCCAGTAGGTCGGATAACTGAAATAACTGGGTTAGAAGCATCTGGTAAATCTTTATTAGCAGCACATACACTGGCAGAAACGCAGAAAAAAGGCGGATTGGCAGTTTATATAGATACAGAGTCAGCAACTAGCTCTGAATTTTTAACTGCAATTGGTGTTGATATTAAAAAGATGTTATATGTTCCATTAGAAACTATAGAAGAAATATTTGAAACAATTGAAACTATAGTTGAAAATGTACGTAAATCAGACAAAGATAGATTAGTTACAATAGTCGTCGACTCAGTTATGGGGGCATCTACAAAAATCGAAATGTCAGCAGAATATGATAAAGATGGATATGCAACAAGTAAATCTATTATTCTTTCAAAAGCTATGCGAAAAGTTACTAATTGGATAGCACGAGAAAGAATATGTTTAATTTTTACAAATCAACTTAGAACTAAACTAGGAGTATCATTTGGAGATCCATGGACTACATCAGGCGGCAAAGCTCTGCCATTTCATTCATCTGTCAGGCTGAGATTAAAATCAATCGGACAAATAAAAGTGAAAGATTCGGTAGTTGGAATAAAAACTCGCGTTACTGTAGTTAAAAATAGAATGGGGCCTCCGTTACGGTCAATTGACTATGATATATATTTTGATTCAGGAATTGATAATTATGGCGGCTGGCTAAAAATCATGAAAGATTTTAAGATGGTTACACAGGCAGGAGCTTGGTATACATATGAAGATATCGACACCAATACAGGAGAAATACTAGATACAGTTAAATTTCAATCAAAGGATTTCCTGGATAAAGTTGTATCGAATCCAGAAATGGAACAGCGTCTATATGATAGAATTTGTGAATCATATATATTCAAATATCAAGTAGGAGTAGATGGAGGAATTGATGATGTAATTATTGACGATGAAATGGTTAACGAAGAAGGCTAATGCAGAATAAATTTCAGCGCCTATTCAATGAGTTACAGAAAGAAAAAGAATTAGGTCCGTCGGAAGTTAATGATAACATATTAATTTTTGACGGACTTAACGCTTTCATCAGAGCTTTTGGAGCTACCCCTGCAACTAATGAAGATGGCGAACATATCGGAGGAATCACAGGATTCTTATTTTCAATTGGAAAAGTTGTTAGAGATCTAAAACCTAGCAGATGTATAATTGTATTTGATGGCAGAGGTGGATCTAAACGCAGAAAAACTATTTATAAAGATTATAAAGCAAATAGAGCTAATAAGACAAGATTGCGTAGACATGATCATCAAACGTTTGCTAGTATAGAAGATGAACAAGAAGCAATGCGACATCAGTTTAGTCGGTTAGTTTCATATTTAGATTGTTTACCAATTACATTTCTGGCAATCGATGGAATTGAAGCAGATGACACTATAACTTATATTACTGAGTACTATAAAGATGTTGCTAAACGAATGACCATTGTTAGTACAGACAGAGATTTCTATCAACTCATATCAGAACAAACACAGGTGTGGAGTCCTATCAAAAAACGATTATACACTACAGATACTGTTATAGACGAATTTGGGGTTCATCCTAATAATTATGTGCTATATCGTTCGTTTACAGGAGATAAGAGCGACAATATTCCTGGCGTATCTGGTATAGGTCCAAAGACATTGCAAAAACTAATACCGGAGTTATCCGATGCCACAGAATTCACCCTGGATGATTTGGTTGAAAAATCTGAGACGTTGTTAACAGAAAATAAAAAATATCAAAAGATTCTGGACAGCCATGACATTCTAGACAAGAATATACGTTTAATGAATTTGAAATTGTTAGACATATCTGCAACACACGCTTCAAACATCAGAAACATTGTGGATTCTCCAATTCCAGGATTAAACAAACCAGAATTTCGAAGATTGTTCATGGAAGATAAAATGTGGACTACTATGAAGAATCTGCCAGATTGGTTGAATAACACGTGGTTATCATTATACGCTTTTGCACAACAAACACATAAATAATGAAAATACTTATAGATCAAAAAGAAATAGACCAATTGGTACAGTCTATTGCCAAACGCATACAAATAGAATGGGATGAAACAACTGACAAAGTATTCATTTGTTTGTTAAACGGAGGATACATGTTTTTCTCAGATCTAGTAAAATGTTTACCTGATAACATTGAATGTGATTTTATGCGAGTTAAATCATATCACAATAAAAAACAAGGCGACGTACAGATTACTAAAGATTTAGAAATTCCAGTTAAAGGTAAAGATGTATACATTGTAGATGATATATATGACTCTGGGAACACGATCGGCGCAGTTACCGAGTATCTTCATGTTAAACACCCTAACTCAATCAGCATAGTAACACTAATTACCAGAGAATCGTCTCCAATACCGACAATACCTAGTTATCATGGAAAAACTATTGGAGAAGAATGGTTGGTTGGCTATGGCATGGATAACAGTAAAGGATATATGAGAAACACTACGGATATTTATGCAATTTAATTTGGGTACGCGTATAAATTTCAATATTATAATATATGACGAATAATGACAAATTAAATGAATACGGAAAAACATTTCAAATAAAAGCGATCGCTGCAATGTTTGTAGATAGATCATTTCTACAACAGATTGCTGATATAATCAGACCAGACTACTTTGACTCAGAATCAAATATTTGGATACTTGAGGTAGTGCTAAGCCATTTTGCACAATATAAATCACCCCCAACTAAAGATGTACTCAAAGTTCGAATAACAGATATAACAGACGATGTTTTAAAAACTGCTATATTAGAACATCTCAAAGACATATTCCGTTATATGGAGTCATCAGATCTGGATTTTGTTAAACAAGAAATATTAAAATTCTGTAAAAATCAAGAGATTAAGCATGCAATACAAGATTCTGTACAACTTTTACAAAACGGCAATTATGATCAAATAAAAGAAAAAATTGACGCTGCAATGAAAGCAGGAGCTGATACTGATATCGGCCATGAGTACAAAAAATCAGTGATATCTCGTTACAATGAAGCGTCTAGAAATACAGTACCATCAGGGTGGGATGTTGTTGACGATTTAATGGACGGAGGATTAGCAGATGGAGAATTAGGAGTAGTAATGGCACCTGCAGGAATTGGGAAATCATGGCTCTTAATTAATATAGGAGCAAACGCACTTAAACGAGGTAAAAATGTAATCCATTATACTTTAGAATTAAATCAAGACTATGTAGGTCAGCGGTATGATTCTGTAATTACCGGAATAGGAGCTCAAAATCTGAAACATCATATTAGTGAAATTGAAGATAAAGTAGAATCAATTCCTGGTGAATTAATTATTAAATATTTTCCTACTAAATCAGTTGGAATTATGGGGTTAAAAGCTCATATCGAAAAAACTATAATATTAGGTGCGAAACCAGATCTTGTAATTGTAGATTATGCCGATCTTCTAAAAGTTAATAATAAAAAAGACAAACACGAAGCATTGGAAGACTTATATGAAGAACTTCGAGGTATGGCTGGAGAATATGGACTACCAGTTTGGACCGCTTCTCAAGCTGGCAGATCTGCACTCGAAGAAGATATTATCGAAGCCGATAAAATTGCATCGTCATATGGAAAGGTGATGGTAGCTGATTTTTTAATGTCATTGGCTCGTAAAGTTGAGGATAAGCTATCTGGTACGGGTAGGGGACATGTTATAAAAAATCGATTTGGACCTGATGGAATTACACTTCCTAGTAAAATTAACACAAATAACGGACAATTTCAATTTTTTGAACCGCAGACATCACAAGGAAAACAGACGTCAAAACAAATGAAAACTGGAGAGACATTAGTTAAGAAAAATCTTGCGCAAAAGTTTCAAGATTTAGGAGGATCATTGGGTTAGCGTTATATTTATATTAAACTTAAAGGGCCGGGTAATACCGATCCTTTTTTCATCTATAAACAAAAAATAAATTTATTAAAAAGAAACATGGACATTTCAACTAAAATTTTATCAGACATTACAGTGTATATGAAATATGCAAAGTATTTACCCGAATTAAGTCGCCGGGAAACGTGGGAAGAGTTAGTAACTCGTAACAAAAATATGCACATTAAAAAATATCCAAAATTAACAGATGAAATCAATGATGTATATAAATTAGTATATGATAAAAAAATTCTTCCATCAATGCGTAGTTTACAATTTGGCGGTAAACCAATTGAAATTTCGCCAAATCGGGTGTATAATTGTGCATATTTGCCAATTGACGACTATCGAGCATTCGGAGAGACTATGTTTTTATTATTAGGTGGTACGGGAGTAGGTTATTCTGTACAACAACATCATGTAGAAAAATTACCAGATATAATAAAACCAAATCTAAATAGAACGAGACGGTTCTTGATTGCAGACTCAATCGAAGGATGGGCAGACGCAGTAAAAGCTCTAATTAAGAGTTATTTTACTGGAACATCAAAACTCAAATTTGATTTTTCGGATATTAGAGCAAAAGGTGCTAGACTAATTACATCAGGTGGCAAAGCTCCAGGACCACAACCTTTAAAGGAATGTTTAATTAAGATACAAGGTATTTTAGATTCTAAGGATAATGGAGACAAATTATCTCCAATTGAAGTTCACGACATTGTATGTCATATAGCAGATGCAGTACTAGCAGGAGGTATTAGACGAGCTGCTCTAATTTCCCTATTCAGTGCAGACGATGAAGATATGATTTCTTGTAAGTCTGGTAATTGGTGGGAAATTAACCCACAAAGAGGAAGAGCAAATAATTCTGCAGTATTGATGAGACATAAGATTACTAGAGAATTCTTTATGGATTTATGGAAACGAATTGAACTATCAAATGCTGGTGAACCAGGAACATATCTAACAAATGATAAAGATTGGGGAACCAACCCTTGTTGTGAAATCGCGTTACGTCCATTTCAATTTTGTAATTTATGTGAAGTAAATGCATCGGATATCAAATCACAAGAAGATTTCGAACATAGAGTCCGCGCAGCTGCATTTATAGGTACCTTACAAGCAGGATATACTGACTTCCATTATCTTAGGCCCATATGGAAAAGAACCACGGAAAAAGATGCTTTAATCGGGGTATCTATGACAGGCATCGGGTCTGGAACTGTATTAAAATATGACATGACATCAGCAGCTGAAGTTGTTAAACAAGAAAATGCCCGGGTTGCTAAATTAATTGGTATTAATAAGTCTGCTCGTACAACTACTGTGAAACCAGCTGGAACGACATCGTTGGCATTAGGTACAAGTTCAGGAATACATGCATGGCATAATGATTACTATATTAGAAGAATTCGCGTAGGAAAAAATGAAGCAATTTATACATATTTATCAATTAATCACCCAGAGTTAATTGAAGATGAATATTTTAGACCACATGATACTGCAGTAATTTCAATACCACAAAAAGCACCAGCTGGTGCGATTATGAGAACCGAAACACCAATTGAATTGTTAGAGCGTATAAAGAAAGTGCACTTAGAATGGGTTAAGCCGGGACATCTCGATGGAAATAATACTCATAACGTTTCGGCAACTATATCATTAAAACCAGATGAGTGGGATATTGCATCAGAATGGATGTGGGAGAATAGAAATCATTATAATGGGTTATCAGTATTACCATATAACGGCGGAACATATATCCAAGCTCCATTCGAAGACTGTACGGAAGAACAATATAATGAGATGATGAAATCATTGAATTCTATAGATTTATCGAAAGTAATTGAATTAGACGACAATACCGACTTATCCGGTGAGTTAGCCTGCGCAGGAAATGCATGTGAAATTGTTTAAATACCAATGAAATAATTTTGGATTATAATAATAATTTCATATTATATATATAATATTTTTATTAACAAAAACAAATAAATATGAACAAACAAGAGTTATTTGATCAGATGTCTGAATTTTGGAATTCATTTGTATCTGAACACCATGGTACAACAAAAAAATCTCAACAACAAGCTCGAAAGGCAGTTGGAGAATTAAAAAAACTAATTACACCTTACCGGAAAGCATCTGTAGAAGAAAGCAAGTAAATGATACGGAATTTGGGAACAGATTGGATTTATCAACAGTATGTGAAGGAGTTTGGAAACAAGCTCCTTCCTTCTGATTTTTATTATGACAAAGAAGGCCGAAGAGTAATGACTTCAACATATCATATACGAAGAGGGTCATGCTGTGGTAACGGATGTATGAATTGTCCGTATGAGCCTGCACATGAAAAGGGCAATACTACACTGAATGATATTTATTAATAAAATAAATAATGATATTAGAAGGCATACGATATGAAGATAACGAAATAATATTTGATTTTTCGGAAGATAATCCGGATGATATTATTCCATTAAAACTTCAGAAATATAATAAGAAATTTGTAAGCATGAACAACATACCAACGTATTATGCTTATCGAATTAATCCGGTATATAAAGGATCTATACAAAGTGATCCTAGAATTTCAACGATTCGGGATGCAATCAAAAATGTTAATATAAATCAAGGCGATTTTACTCAGCTGATAACAAAAGCATTTATAAATTTCGATCAAAATATAGTCAATATATCATCATATGACTTAATAGTATTACCACAATCATCATCGCCACTATTGACTCAAGTTGTCAACTCATTGGGCAGAAAATACGGTACAGCTGTAGAAGTAATTGACTCTGCATTTGTAAAAAATAAGATAACTGATATTACAGTTGATCCTCAGATCATTCAGCAAATTCGCACAAAACATGGCGACAAAAAGGCTAATTATATCGCAAATCGATATGAAAAATTAATAAAATCTGCAGAAGTAAACGGGGAATTTAAAATGAAGAAAATTCCTACATCAATGGGGTTCCGTCGTGGCATTACCAATTTTCTTCATATTAATAATAATCGAGAAGATGCCATATTTAAACAAGTATATGGAGGAAATGTTTTAATAATTGATGATATTATTACTAGTGGTACAACTATGGTTGAAATGGCCCGACTGTTAGAAGACTTAGGAGCAAATGAAGTTAATGCATTTGGTATACTAGGATTACGATAATATCTAAACTTTATTTGGAAAATAATTAAAAAATTCATATAATTAATATATGAAAGTTGCAGTAATCGGAAGTAGAACATTTAAAGATACACAGTTATTAGAATCTATATTAACTGAATATAAAACTAAAATTACATGTATTATATCCGGCGGCGCCAATGGAGCAGATCAATTAGCTGAAGCATGGGCAAATAATAACGATATTGTTACTATGATATTTAAACCAGACTGGAAAATGCATGGTAGAGCAGCGGGAGTAATTCGAAATCAAGACATCATACAAAATTGTGACATATGTATTGCATTTTGGGATGGTACATCAAAAGGTACTTCTAATTCTATTTCCTTGTGTAAAAAATATAATAAACCGGTTACAATTATTAATTTTAAATAAAATTTTGAAAATAAATTAATATATTTTATATTAATAATATAATAAGTTACATGACAGACAAACAACGAAAAAACTTAGAGATAGTTAACGCTGGGTTTGCCAATGGCATATCAACCCAGCTGGCAAATAAACAAGCTATATTCGGTGCAGATGCTAGATTAACCACAGAAGAAAAACAATCTATTATTGACGACGCTGCATTTCATTATGGAGAATTTCTTCGAGCATTAGGAGTAGAGTGGGAACAAGATCCAAACTCAGACAATACGCCTCGCAGAGTTGCTAAAGCATATGTTAATGATTTATGGCGCGGTCGTTATGAGCCAATGTCAGATATTACTTCGTTTCCGAGTGACGGATATGATGGTATTGTGTTCGAAGGAGGAATTCCATTAACATCAATGTGTAGCCATCATCATCAAACCGTCGAGGGATTGTGCCACATTGCATATATTCCAGCAGAAAAAGGAAATGTAGTTGGGCTAAGTAAATTGAATCGCGTTGTTGAACATTTCGGCCGAAGAGGTGCAATACAAGAACAATTAACAGTTGCAATTCAACATGCTGTCAATGAACTTATTTCAGACAATAAAGGAGTTGCTGTAATGATCGAAGCAACACACAATTGTGTATCTTGTAGAGGTGTTAAGCACCGTGGAGCTTCAATGAAAACTGCAAAATTATCCGGGGCATTCTTAGACGATGGTAATGCTCGATCAGAATTTTATCAATTTATCAAAGGTTATAATTAATATGGCAAAATTTACATCAACAAAACTATTTGACGGTTACTCTACATGTTTCCGACAATGGCGCGCAGATGGCACACATTGCAAATATCTACATGGCTACGCGGTATCATTTAGAGTATGGTTTGCGGGAGAATTAGATCACAGAAACTGGATATTTGACTTCGGTGGAATGAAACGTGCGAAAACAAAAATTCACGGTATGGCCCCAAAAGACTATTTTACATATCTTTTAGATCATACAACAGTTGTAGCAGAAGATGATCCACATTTACCACAATTCAAGCAAATGGATCAAGATGGTATTATTCAACTTAGAATCCTCCCAGCTGTAGGATGTGAAAGGTTTGCGGAGTATTTATTTAATACAATAAATAATTTCTTAAAAGAAGAAACAAATGGCAGAGTTAAAGCGATTAAAGTAGAAGTATACGAACACGACCGTAATTCAGCAAGTTATGAAGAATAATGAAATATATATGTCACTGTATGATTATCTAGGTAAATCATCTAGAGACAGTGGACTAGGCAAAGAAGTGACTAAAACTGCAATAGAACAAGGTATTAAGATTAAATATAGATTATTACCAGCTGAGTCTCAAACACCTGAATATAAATATGTACACACATATCCAATATCATTTTTAAATGAATATTTTTCTAATAATACCGAACTAGCAAACAATACATTGTTACGAGTTAATGCATTGAAGCCATTAATGGATAGAATCAATGCATTAGAAGAAAAAATTAATCAGCTAATGCAAAATTATCATTATGATACCAATAATTATAATCGAAATAATGAATCAGACATTGATGAACTGCCATTCTAAATACGAAATAAATAATTACTAAAATATAAATATGAACAAATTGTTAGATTATAATAAAACTTTGCCTGTTGTTGAAGTATATCCATGTGTACAATCAGAAGGTAGTCGACAAGGTATGCCTACAATTGCAATTCGCACTACAGGGTGCACACATCGGTGTTATTTTGGCGAAGGGGGCTGGTGCGATTCATGGTACACGAGTATTCATCCAGAAAAAGGCACATTTACATTCAATGATATAATCAAAATATATAATGACAATCCGCATATAAAAGAAATGATGTTAACTGGTGGATCTCCTACTATGCATTCAGGGTTAGTAAATGAGTTAGTTAACTTTGCATCTGAACGAGGCATAGTGGTAACAATAGAAACAGAAGGAAGTCATTTTATTGAAACAGATATACCAATTGACTTAATTTCATTATCTCCGAAATTTTCAAATACTATACCAAAATTAGGAGTAGCAACCCCTGCAGGTAAAGAAACAACCCAACGGATGATAGATCAACACAATAAATTCAGATTAAATCATACGACAATAAAACAAATGATTGAATATCACCATGATTATCATTATAAACCTGTTTGGGATGGGACTGAATATAATCTTAAAGAAATTGAAGAATTTAGAGTATTACATAACATACCGAAGTCAAAAACATGGATTATGCCAGCTGGGGATCGTAGAGAAGAATTAATTAAAATATATCCAAAAACAATTGAAATGTGCACTAAACACGGATATAATTTTACCGGACGTGAACATATAATGGCATATAACACAGAAAGAGGAGTTTAATTATGAATTGGATATCAACGACTACATTTGGTGAATATCAAATTAATTATGAGATTACAAGATGAAACAATTTTTATATTTTAGTGCCACGTGGTGTGGTCCGTGCAAACAATATAAGTCGGTAATATTACAATTACAATCGCAAGTTAAATTTATACATTACGATGTTAATCAATATCCAGACAAAGTAGAACAGTATGGAATACGCAATGTTCCTACTATGGTTCTAATTGTAAATGGACAAGAAAAAATTAGATTCACCGGAGTAAAATCTGCAGATGAATTATTACAAATATATAATAGTTATTAATTTAAAAAACAAAAAGTTATGAACATGACCCCATATGGAGATTTAGTTCTTTTAAAAGAACGCGAACAAGTTAAAAAATCAAGCACGATTATCATGTTGCCAGATGCTGATGGCGATTATGTGTATGCAGATGTAATAAAAGTAGGCCCAGGATTATATACACATAATGGAGTAAAAATTCCAATGATAGTTAAACCTGGAGACTCTGTAATGCTTCACAAAAGCAATGCAGGAGATCAAAAGAAAATTGTATTAGAAGAAACAGAATATTTATTAATTCGCGAATCTGAATTATTAATGACATCGGAATCTGTATAATATGTGGATAGAACTACTCGGTTGGGTTAGCACGGTGCTGGTTTTATTTGGATTTATATTAAATTCATCACAAAGATTAGTACCTGCTATAATTGCTTGGATAATTGGAGACACGGGCTGGATTATATATGATATTTTTATAACTAATTATAGTCATATGTTTCTTAGTTTTATTATAATAACAATCAATATATACGGAATATACAATGTATCAAAACATCGCATACCACAAAAAGACTAATACAATTCATTTATGGGATGATGAAATTGGATATAAAAAATACAATTTTAAGCCATATGGTTATCTACCTGATGAGTCAGGTCAATACAAAACATTGGACGGTATAAAGCTGAAACGTGTCAATGGCAACATTAAAAATGATCCAAACTCATATGAATCAGATCTAAATGAAGAAATGAGAACACTGATCGATGTATATTATGAATCGGATTTAGCATCAAATTCACATCGAGAATTATTTTTTGATATTGAAACTGCTAAAGACGAAAATGGATATTCTACACCAGACGATGTTCGCACAGAAATAAATGCAATTGCTTATTATGATAAACAACAAAATGATCGGCGAGTATTACTTCTAGACTCTAATAATGTTTTAAATCATGATACATATCAAGGCGATGGATATAAAATCGAAGTATTCGATACAGAACAATCACTATTAACAAGGTTTTTAAACATATGGTCAAATATAGCTCCAACAATAGTAACAGGATGGAATAGTGACGGGTATGATATTCCATATTTAATAAATAGGTGTAAGCGAGTATTAGGTAAACAGTCAATTGACTCATTGTCTCCGGTAGGAATTGTAGAGTGGAACAAACACAAGGGGCAATATAAAATTTACGGAGTTTCTAGTTTAGACTACATTAAATTATATAAGAATTTTACGTATAGTGAATTGCCAAATTACCGATTAGATACAGTCGCAAAAACTGAATTGGGCCGAGGAAAAGTAGAATATAACGGAGATTTAGATGAATTGTTCCGAGAAGATATTCACAAATTTGCATGGTACAACATGACTGATGTGGATTTGGTTGCTGATTTAGATGAAAAATTACAATTATTGAATTTGGCTCGAACTATATGTCATAAAGGCCACGTACCATATGAAGATGTATATTACGCATCTAAATATCTAGATGGAGCGGCAATCGTAGATTTAAAACGTAACGGATACGTTGCTCCCAATAAACAATTTAGATTCATAGAAGATGAAACGCCACAGGATGCATTAGCCGGAGCATATGTTATGCCACCGGTACCAGGGTTATATAAATGGATATATGATTTAGACTTAACATCATTATATCCTAGTATTATCATGAGTTTGAATATTTCACCGGAAACTAAAGTAGGAGTAGTTCGAAATTGGAATCAAGAACAAATGTTAAGTAAAGACCCATTTGATGTTGCAGTTAGCGACGGTAATACATCAATCGATGTGAAAGATTTTAAGAAATGGCTTCGTGAAACAAAGTCTACCGTAGCTAGCAATGGAGCTATATATTCTACCAAGAAAAAAGGTTTTCTGCCTGCTATTTTGGAAAAATGGTTTGATGAACGAGTTGAATTTAAGAACAAGCGTGATGAATACGAAGTAGGGTCAGAACAATACAAATTTTATGATGCCATGCAGCTCACACAGAAAGTGTTGCTTAATTCATTTTACGGAGTATTAGGACTCAAAACATTCCGGTTTCATGATCTTGACAATGCAGGTGCTATCACCGCAACAGGACAGAGCATTATTAAATTCTCATCAAAAGTAATTAATAAATACTATGAAAAAGAAATAACAGAACGAGATCGATTGCACGAAATACATCTTGAAGATGGTACAGTTAAAAAATATAAAGGCTGGGATGACGTAAAAACGCAACGTGGTATCGTTAAAGTTTGTAATTTAAAGGAAACCGATGAAATTATTTAGTGTATCTGTATAGTTTCAGTATCCGTATATATATTTATATTAAAAGGACATTATGGATAAAGTAGAATGTTTAATATGTAATAAAAAATTCAAACGAATTACAACAACACATTTACGCCATGTGCATGGAATATCATATGATGAATATTTTAAATTATTTCCGGATGCAATTATAGAAACGCCTGCAATAACTCAAAAAAGAAAACAAACATTAGAAAATATGATTTTGAGATACGGGGTTGATACAGGAACACAAAAATGGAATGAATATATTTCAAAGCAAGCTGAGACAAATACATACGAATATAAAAGAAAAAAATATGGGTGGACTAAAGATGAATTTAATGAATACAATAAATCGAGAAGTCATAGTGGCTCATCAAACGGAAATTATGGCCGGGGCTTTTATAAAATTTGGGTAGAAAAATATGGAAAGGAGGTTGCAGATAAAAAGTTAAACGAGTTTAAAGAAAAAATATCGATTGCTAACACAGGCCGATCAGTTAATTTTTCAAAACAAGCATTGCAAAACATGCGAGAAGGGGCAATTGAACGTGTTAAAAGACAAGGCGGACTGTTCATTTCATATAATCCAAATTCAATACCAATCATCGAAGAATATGGAAAACTTCGCGGATATAACTTCCAACACGCTGAAAATGGCGGAGAATATAATGTTTGTGGTTATTTTGTCGATGGATATGATAAAGAAAAAAATGTTGTAATTGAATATGATGAAAAACATCATTTTACTAAAAATGGAGTATTAAAAGACCGAGATGTTATACGGCAACAAGATATAATGAATGAGTTAAGTTGTAAATTCATTCGTATAAATTATAAAGGAGAAATAACAGAATATGAAAATTAAAAAAATTATAAAAGGGAATGTCGGTGTGGATACGAGTCACTTTATCAATGCAACAGGTGGTAAAGCAGAGTACTCGTTTTACACCGACACGTGACGGATTCGACATTTGTTTCTAGTTTACCACTCATAGAAAAACGGCATCCGGGATTTGATGAAACAGATGAACAATTCATGATTGACAAAACTAATGATATTGCATCTGAAATACAAAGCCACGTTAATGCAATGTATGATCAGTATGCTGTGGTATTTCATAACACTGCCACACATCGCTGGCAAATTAAACAAGAATATGTTGCAAAGTCAGGTTTATGGATAGCTAAGAAGCGGTATGCGCAGTGGGTTATATTTAAAGAAGGAAAGCCAACCAATAAACTAGATATAAAAGGATTAGACGTAGTTAGGTCAAGTTTTCCGGCTGATTTTAAAAAGATTATGACTGAAACTTTATGGATGATACTCAAACAAGTAGACAAACAAACTACGTCTGATTTAATTTTAAAGTTCAAAGATAACATTCATGATTCTGATATATTAAATGTAATGAAGAATACCGGAGTAAAAGAAATAAGCAAATATACAAAAAACCGCAATCCGTTTACTGGTTATATAACAGGTACGCCAATTCATGTAAAATCTGCAATTAATTTTAATGATTTAATTAATAAATTTAATATACGAAACTGCACCACAATAACAAATGGCGAAAAAATTAAATGGGCATATTTGAAAAATAACCCATATGGATTCGACACGATGGCTTTACGAGGACACGAAGACCCCACAGAGATAATAGAATTTGTTGAAACATATATAGATCGAGACAAAATCTTCGATCGGGAACTAAGAGGCAAATTAGATGACTTTTATTCGGCAATGAACTGGGGAATATTACCACAAAACAACAATATGGGAAAATTCTTTAAATTTTAACATTAAAAGTTACTTGTATATATTTATTATAAATAATTTGTTTAAATAAAGAAAATCTTAAATGAAAAACATTAAAATGAAAGAATTGCTAGCAGAAAATATGAGAAGATTCGGTACCAAGAATCTGATGCCACTACATGAATCTGCACTAAGCGATGACGATATTCTTGACATTATCTTAACATACACCAAAGATCCAGACGATGCCCAAGCAGCTCTAGAATCATATCGAGAAACTGGAAATTTTGGTGATGACACAATTGAATCCAATGTGACTCAAGATCCAAGGTGGACTTCTGATACTGATAAACGCAATGAATCTGTAACTATTACCAGAGCATTATTCGAGGATTTAGTAGCAACGATTTCAAACCTTCCTATAACTGAAGTTGAAAAAATGAGTGATATGGAAAAAGAAAACATACTTTTAGATTTTTCAGACGATACCAAGCTAAAGAAGAGTAAGTTTTATCGATAGAGTAGAAAAAATCGAGCAATTATAAATAAATAAAAAAATAGAGCCCGATCGGCAAAGTTTAAAAAAGGTATTAATAATTATTTTATTATATATCCAAAAATGCTAACATATGTTAGCATTTTTTTACTGTTTAATTTGGATGTATCTGTATTATTTATTATAATAAATAAAAAATAAAGTTATGCCAAGTTTTGAAGTATACGACAACGTTTATCTAGAGACAGATATACATGTTGATGAGTTTTTAAATGAATGTAGCGAAGATGACATTAAAGAAATTATTCAATATCTTATAGATAATAACATTATATCTGAAGATAGGAAAACGGATTTTGCAAATTTATCATTTGATGAGGAACAACTACATAAAAATCTTGATAAAATAAAAAATAATTATCATTTTTTATCAAATGAAGATGAAGAAACAATTAAACGAATAGCAAATAAATTATAATATGTACGGAAAAAGGCAATGGCGTGGCTTAGAAGTCGAAGGCCGGTATGCAGATATCATGACTTTCTTTGTTAGAGAATTAATTGATGATAAATTATCAGTAAAATCATTTAATGAATATCCACATTATTATTTTACTATTGAATATATGAAGAAAATTTCTACAAATAATCAATATATTAATATTATCAGAGAAATATTAGATACAACCAATTGTGCCGTTACAATTGAAGCCAATACAGCCACTTTAAAGAACATTCCTGTGGATCTTGTTAATAGATGTCATATTATATATCGAATAGCAGACGATGCAGTACAAGTGCTAAAAGACACCGATACGATATCAATTGACGCCGGGTGGTATCGAGTAGCACAAATAACCAAATGTAACATGATGCATATTAACCCAGATAATTATAAATTTGATGAAGAATTATAATTTTTCAAAAAGTAATAACAGCCAAGTTCAACAAAAAGCCGAACAACTATTTTTAGATTTTTATACAGTTGAATTAGAGGATATGACGCATCTAGATAAAGATGCTGCAATAGAATGTGCATTAATAGCAGTTAACGAAATTATTGCAATAACCCGATCTTCTTTTTGGTACCGTGTTCGAGAAGCATTAAACAAAATGTAAATATAAATTTAAATGAATAATATTATAACAAATGAAATATTCAGTAGTAGTAACATTTAGTATGGAAGGATTTCATAATTGGCCAGAAGCTAAAGATGTATTTCCCGAAGTAGCATTCCTGTCAGATAGACATAGACATCAATTTGGATTTCGTTGTTATGCAAAAGTATCTCACACTGACAGAGACGAAGAATTTATCTTAATGCAACGAAGATTAAAAAAACAACTCAGAACTAATTTTGGTGGTAATATACTTGAATTTGGCAGAATGAGTTGTGAAGACATTGGAGAATGGTTGCTAGAAAACAATGACAATTTATATCGGGTAGAAGTATTCGAAGATTGGGAAAATGGCGCAATCATTGAACGAGATTAGGTTGGATAAAAATTATTATTTTCTTATAATAAGTTATGACAAATAAAGACATTAGAACAGTATGGTATTTTTCGCTAGAACCACTCAAAGCCAGATACACATATCAATTATCAAAAGAGTGGATGCCGGCAACATTTGCCCCATATGAGAAAGCTAATAAACTAAAATTTGTTGATGTTCCAGGAGAATTTGATCCAGATCAGCAAATTAAAGTAGGCGCAGTATTAGATGCAGTCGGTCGAGGTAAGTTTGCTATGAGTCAATGTAGCAATTTCTTGGACATGTTGAATAACGATTTAGTTAAAGACGGAGATGTGTTATTTCTGCAAGACTATTGGCATCCTGGTATTGAATCTATATTATATGCATTAGACTTATATGGTATCAATGTTAAAATATATGCAATGCTCCACGCACAATCAGTAGATGAATATGATTTCACATGGCCCATGCGAAATTGGATGCGAGGCTTTGAATTAGGTTTAGATCAGAGAATGGCTGGTATATTTGTCGGTTCGACAATTCATAAAGAACAATTAAGAGCAGCAGGATTTAAAGCCCCAATTCATGTAGTTTCATTGCCATTACATAAAGAGTTAACTAAGCAGAAGTTACCTGGGTATAAAGAGCATTCGCTACGAAAAGAAAATTATGTAGTATATTCAAGTCGTCTAGACAAAGAAAAGAATCCATTCTTCATGATAGAAGTTGCAGAACAATTCTTAGATGAAAATGAATTATGGGAATGGCACGTAACAACATCCGGTCAGAGTTTTAAATCAATGTTGCCGGGAGCTATAGAGGCATTAGAAACACTGGCTAAAAAACAACCTAGATTCAAATTATTAAATAATTTAACGAAAGAACAATATTATAATGAATTAGCATTAGCGAAAATTCAATTTAATAGTTCATTGCAGGACTATGTGTCATGGACAGTGTTAGAGTCAACTACATTTGGCTGTGAATTAGTATTTCCAGACTTCAGATCATTTCCAGAATTTATTCCTCAGAATAAATTATATAAACCATTCAATGTCAAATCAGCATTACATACTTTAAATAATGTTAAAACTACAAACAGATCTGGCATTTATTATAATTTTCCTGACATATCAGATTTAGGTAGACGAATGGAAGCATATATTATTTCCAATGACATTACGCAAGAGTTAAATGTATGGCATGAGTCTGCATATTGTACGCATTTATTAAATACACAAGGAATACATGAATAAAAAAGACTTTTTATACATTCCATCATTGTCAGCTGGTTCTATGGTGTCAGCTTTCAAGAAAAATACTAAATTTTCAGATGGAACTACAATGCGATTTTTCTCAAAAGAATATCCAGAACAATGGCGCCATCCATATTTCCTAGTAACCGCCGGCCATCATTATAAGAAAATGGATTTCCGTCAACAGTTAGGATTAGATGACGGTACATTTGTATTCGGAGACTCTGGTGGATTCCAAATTGCAACTGGTGCACTAAAATGGGATGGGACTATCAGAGAAAAGATATTTCATTGGTTAGAAGCTAATAGTGACGTAGCAGCTAATTTAGATATACCGCCTCGAGTAACATTTGAAAATCGATTCAATGATGCAATGGATATATCATTTGATAATTTTAAATGGTTTGAAAAACATCAATCAGGTAAAACTAAATTTCTCAACGTAATACAAGGAACATTTAATGAAGAATATTCTACTTGGTATCATAAATTCAAAGATTTTGATTTTAACGGCTGGTGTATAGGCGGTCCTAAGAAATTAGTAGATTTCATGTATGTGATTGCACTCATGCTGCAAGAAAGAGAATTCGAAAAGAACCATGTACAATACATACATTTATTGGGCATTTCAAAGATATCTGATTTCTTTATTCTAGGAACTATACAGCATTTATTAAACGGATTAACTGGTGGTAGAGTGCAGCTTATGTCAGATTCGTCTTCTCCGGGCCAATATCCAGTATTTGGTACATATTTGCATTCAAGTAATTACAAGACACAGACATTTACGGAATTATATTTTCCTAAAAATGCAGAGTATCGCCGAAAAACTCATATCAAACAAGGTAAAGAAGGAATTGTTGATATCGATAAAACTAAACATGTTGCGTGTAGTATTGAATGTCCAGCATGTAATGATTTTACATATGAATACCTAGGAGGCCAGACGTCAACTGGTTTAGACAGATATTCACAAGAAGGTATGCCTAGAATGGTAGTTCATAACGTGCACATATACTGTGAAATGGTTAAGGATATCAATAAATTAACCGAGCACCATGTAGAGTTACTAGAAACAGTATTACCGAAAAATCTTTACGATGTTATATTATCATTGCATGAAATGTTTGCATCGCCGGATGACGCAATGAAAGTATATTCAACATATAAAAAGACTTATAAGAAATTCGGCGGCGATTCAATATCAACTACCGATGCAAATAAATTCAACGAATTCTTTAAATTTTAAATAGAAATAACATGCAAAAAACAAATTTATTAAATTTTATTAACCGATATTACTTAGGAGGGAACTGCGAATCAGTAAAATTGGATATGACCAATGATAGTATTCATTGTGAATTAATCGACGAAGATCAAACTGTAGTTGGGAAATTAAATTGGAAAACATCACCATTTTCAAGCGGAGAAATTGGAATTAATCATACTGGCGGGTTAATAAAAATGTTGTCAGCAGTTGGAGATGACATTGATATTAAAATTCAAGAGTCGCAAGGCAAAAATTATGCAATGGAGATAAAAGAAGGCTCTACTAAATTAACATTTATGTTAGCAGATACATCGGTTATTCCAAATGTGCCTACTATTAACCAAGAGCCTCCATATGAAGTAGAAATTCCAATTGATTCGGATTTTACTAATAAATTTATCAAAGCAAAAAATGCATTACCAGATTCAAGAAATTTTGCAGTACAAGTTAAAAATGGTGTGATAAAGTTTATTATTAATTATAGCACGATTAATTCTGATAATGTAACATTTGAAGTAGGCAAATCAACTAATGATTTAGACACAATTTGTTTCTCTGCGGATAAACTAAAAGAAGTACTAATTGCAAATAAAGGAGCAATTGGTAAAATGCACATTTCATCACAAGGTTTAGCAAGAATTGAATTTACAGATTCTGAATTCGATGCAACATATTGGTTGGTTCAATTACAAAATTAAAATATGCAAATACAAGTTATAAATTCATCAATATACGACTTACCTAGATATGAAACAATTAGATCTGCTGGAGTCGATGTACGATGTTCTGAAAAATGGGATACTGAGATTCCACCAGGTGGAACTGCATTGGTTGGTACTGGATTAGCTGTATCAATACCATCAGGATATGAAATACAGGTACGGCCTAGAAGTGGTCTTGCACTTAAATATGGCGTAACTGTATTAAATAGTCCAGGTACGATTGACGCAGATTATCGCGGTGAAATTAAAGTAATATTAATTAATCATGGTAAAGACATATTCACAATCAAACCCGGAGATCGAATAGGACAATTGGTATTAAATAAAGTAGAACAAATCGAATGGATGCCTGTGTCTGAGCTAGATAGTACTAGAAGAGGCAAAGGCGGATTCGGATCAACAGGAAAATAATGATAGACAAAACAAAAGAACATGATTTATGGGTAGAAGCATTTCGTCCTTCTACATTAGACGGATATATAGGCAACGAACATGTAATAGATAAAGCAAAACTTTGGATTGAATCGGGAGAATTACCACATTTATTATTTCACGGTCCAGCTGGAACCGGTAAAACAACGTTAGCAAAGATATTAGCAAACTCTGTTGATTCACAAATCATGTATATTAATGCATCGGATGAAAATTCAGTAGATATAGTTAGAGATAAAATAAAAAGATTTGCTAGTAGCGTAGGATTTAATCGATGGAAAATAATCATATTAGATGAGTTTGATTATATGACCCCCAATGCAATGGCAACACTTCGTAACTTAATGGAAACATATAGTAAATCAGCAAGATTTATTTTAACTTGTAACTATATAGAAAAGGTTATTGATCCAATACAAAGTAGATGTCAGGTATTTGGTATCACACCACCTAATAAAACAGATGTTGCTAAACGACTAGTAACAGTGTTAGAACAAAAAAATATTGAATATGATATAAAAGATGTAGCATCCATCATCAATGCATCATATCCAGATGTTCGGAGAGCAATTAATTCAGCTCAAAGTCATGTAGTAAAAGGTAAACTAATATTAGATAAAAGTAGTATTATCCAATCAAATTACATGACTAAGATATTAGAAATATTAAAGAATTTAAAAGATAAAAAATTAGCATTCACTGAAATACGACAAATAATAGCGAATAGTAAAGTCAAAGATTTTACTGCATTATTTACATTTTTATATGACAATCTAGATGAATTTGCTGTCGGTCATATAGGCCCTGTTATATTAATAATCGCCGAATGTCAATATACAGACGTCCATGTAGTCGATAAAGAAATTAATGCAATGTCAATGTTTGTTAAATTAATAAATGAATTGTAATTATGGGTAAAGAATTTAATATGGGCAAAAAGTTTAAACAAGATGCAATGAACTCAGCAACGCCCAGTGATTTACAAACTATATCATGTCCAGAATGTGGTAGTATTTACTTTCGACAAGTATTAATTATTAATAAAATATCTAAATTTATAACCGGAGAATCTGCAGATCAATTAATGCCAGTCCCATCTTTTCGGTGTGACGATTGCGGACATGTTCCGGAAGAATTTCGACCAGTAAAGCCTAAATCAAAATAATAATATCAAATAATATAATAATATGAAAAAAAAATCTTCAGGAGCATCGATATTTGACTTTATTAATGGCGTTACTAGCAAGAAAAAAGAATGGACTAGTTGGTCTAGCAGTGACCAGAAAAGATTTGCCCCATATATTTTTAACAGATGGCTTTCGATGAGAATGGAATTAACTGAATTTGTAAATGATTTACAAAAATATACAATTGGTCAATTGCGACCTTCGGAAACATATCGATTATATCACGACTTTTTACCGTCACACAAAGGTTTTGCAAAATATATCAAAGGCAAAAAACAAGATAAATACACAAAAGAGCTGATAGACCAAGTAGCTGAACATTATCAAGTATCAAAACAAGAAGCAATAGAATATATCGATTTGATGGATTTGCATAGTTGTGATGTGTTAATATCAAAATATGGATATACTGACAAAGAAAAGAAAACTATATTAAAAGGAATACAATGAGCGACACAATAAACACACAATCACATTATCAAGGCCCATATTCTTTATATAAATTTGCTGAAGATTTTAAACTCAATAGTTATGAATTTGACATTATAAAGCGAATTGTGAGATGTCGGCATAAAGGATCATTTGAAGATGATTTAAATAAAACCAAAGATTTAATTAATATATATCTTACTGAAACATACGACATGCATACCGAGTTGAACCAGACTAATAAATCTCATAAATCTAAATAATTTATTATAATACCAGTACATTGGCTTTGAATGATAACATTATCGTTATCATTTTTTATTGGCCAATTGGATAATATAAACTATTTTATTATATTATAATCATGAAAGAAGGATATATAAACCCAATATACAAATTATCAACTATCGATCCGGATACCGTACCACGCCGTATATCATATTCACAGTGGTCAATGTATGAAAAGTGTCCTAAACAATATGAATTATCATATATAAAAAAGTTAGCTCCATATACCCATAATATAAATACAGTGTTCGGAACGGCATTTCATGAAACATTGCAAGAATATTTAACTGTAATGTATACTGATTCTGTAAAAGCAGCTGATTCTATAGAATTAAATAAATTACTTTTAAAAAACATGCAAACTGAATATAAATCATGTTTTGAAGAAAATGATAATATACATTTTTCTACTCCTGCAGAATTAGAAGAATATTGTGAAGATGGTATAATGATTTTAGATTGGTTCAAAAAAAGAAGGAGGCAATATTTTTCTAGCAAAGACATTGAATTAGTAGGAATTGAGCTGCAGCTATGTACCCCAGCATCAGAATTAAACAGTTCAGTTTATTGGTTTGGATTTATTGATATTGTATTACGAGATAAACGAGACAATACTATAATAATAATTGACATAAAAACTTCTAGAAATGGCTGGAATAAATATCAAAAAGCAGACAAATTAAAAGCAGCTCAATTAATTGCATATAAAAATTATTATTCAAACCAATATGGAATACCGCGTGATAATATCAATATTGAATTTTTTGTAGTTAAACGTAAATTGCAAGAAGAATCAATGTTCCCACAAAAACGTATACAAGAGATAAGACCAGCGTCGGGTAAAATTACACAAAAGCGTGTTCAAAAACAAATAGACAAATTTATTGAAAGATGTTTTGATGAATCTGGAAATCGTATCGAAGATATAGAATATCTTCCAATTGCCGGAAAGGGAATGAAAAATTGCAAATATTGTTTTGCAAAAGATCGATACGATTTATGTCCAAAAGAAAACCGTATACGAGAATAATAGTATCTATAAATTTTACGAGTATTTAATAAATATATTATGGAAAATATAAAATCATTGAATAAACATCAACATAAACATTGTTATGTATATACATTTTTACAAAAACATAAATATGGGCCTCACCACGAACAAATACCATATAATTTATTAACTGATATATCAGGCCATTCAAATATACAAAATAAAAAATGGCTAGAACAAGGGTTAAGAATGGCATACGGATATCTGCCTAAATCAGTAAAATTTCAATATGACAAATATAAATGAAAATAGGACTTATAGGAAATACCAATTGGCAAAATAAAAGAAAGATACGGGATATATTATTTGAATTAAAACGTAGATTCGGGGATGATTTAATTGTAGTCGGCGGCGGCGGTAAGGAAGGTGCAAATTACATGATAAAAAAATTTGCATTGGAATTTAATATAACATATCAAGAATATAATCCATCTTTTTCTGGAAAGAATTTATATTCAATGATGCCAGAATCATATTATGGAAAAAAATATCATTTTAGTCAATTACATCACAGAATGAAATTGCTCGTTAAGAACTGCGATCGAGTTATGATTATAACTAACGAAACAAAATTAGATCCAGTTTTAAAGACTGCTTATAATGAATCAAAAAAATGTAAAATTCCGATCGTTTTATTAGGATAAAATATTTATAATAAAGTTATAAAACATAGTTTATGTCAAAGTTACAAAAAATATCAAAGAAAAAGAAAATCTTATTACTCTCAGATGATCTGCGACTTCCTAGTGGAATTGGAACTATAAGCAAAGAAATTGTATTAAATACAGTTAGTCATTATGATTGGATTCAATTGGGAGCTGCACAAGAACACCCGGAAAAAGGTAAAGGTGTTGATTTATCTCAACAAATACAAAAAGAAACGGGTATCGTAGATGCCGATGTTAAAATTGTACCGTGGAGTGGGTATGGTGATCGTAATATTTTAATGTCATTATTAAATGCAGAAAAACCAGACGCCATTATGCATTTCACAGATCCAAGATATTGGACGTGGTTATATGCATTGGAGCATGAAATAAAAACAACGTATAATATTCCGATTATATATTATTCAATATGGGATGATTTGCCGTATCCCATGTGGAACGCGCCATATTATGCAAGTTGTGATTTAATTATGGGAATTAGCAAACAATCTGATAATATACATCGAGAAGTACTTCAACAAAATGGTTATTCGGTATTTGATGCTGACAGTGAGTCGCCCAGGACATTAAAGTGTAATGAAACGATAACCGGGTTCGTCCCACATGGATTAAATCATAACATGTTTAAGCCGATAGATAAAAATGATGAATTATACCAAAAAATGTATAATGATATCAAAGTGAAACACGATGTAGATTTCATAGTTTTATGGAATAATCGAAATATAAGAAGGAAACAACCGGGAGATGTAATTTTAGCATTCAATGAATTTAGAAAAAGATTATCAGCTGAAGATCAAAAGCGAGTAGCATTGTTAATGCACACGACAATTGTAGATCCAAATGGTACGGATTTAAGGGCCGTTTATGAAGCAGTTGCCCCTGAATGTAAAATTATATTTTCTGAACATAAATTACCAATAGCAGAACTTAATGCATTATATAATGTAGCAGATGTTGTTGTTAACATTGCTAGCAATGAAGGATGGGGTCTAAGTTCAACCGAGGCAATGTTAGCAGGCAGACCAATTATTAATAATGTTACTGGCGGATTACAAGACCAATGCGGCTTCACAGACGAAAATGGAAAGTGGATTCAATTTGACGGTACATTTACTAGCAATCACACAAGAAAATATTCATTACATGGAAGATGGGTTCAGCCAGTATTCCCGTCAAATAGATCATTACAAGGATCACCACAGACGCCATATATATTTGACGATCGATGCAAATTCGAAGATGTTGCCCGAGCAATCTACACATGGTGGAACACTACAGCTGAATTACGAACCAAATTTGGTTTAGAAGGCCGAGAATTCTGCCTGAAACATGATTTAACTGCCGAAAAAATGGGTAAAAAGATGATCAAATTAATCGATCAATTATTTGAATATAAACCAAATGTAGCAACACCGTATACGATAGAAAATATTGAATCAACAAGTTACAAAAATATAGGAATAACACAATGAGAAATGTAATTATAGCATCGCCATTAGCAACACAGAGTGGTTACGGACACCATGCTCGAGAATTCATAACAAATGCCATGGAACTCATGGCTGATGATTGGGACATTAAATTGATATCGATGCCATGGGGGTCAACACCATTTACATACCCAATACCATTACATTGGCAACCTAAAATGATAGGGCTCCCATTAAAAGAACAGCCGGATATATGGGTACAAATAACAGTGCCCAATGAATTTCAGGCAGTTGGAAAATATAATATTGGTGTTACTGCTGGCACTGAAGGGGATGAATGTCCAGCTGAATGGATTGAAAGCATAAATAAAATGCAACTGATAATCGTTCCTAGCAATTTTACCAAAAATGTATTTGAATCAACTGCTAAAAAACATGGGTTGACGTTGCAATGCAAAATACAAGTTATTTCAGAATATTTCCGAAAAGAAGTATATAATAATAAAGATATAGAAAAATCAGTACCAGAATTAGACGATATTCAAGAATCATTTTGTTTTCTGGCAGTCGGACATTGGTTAACTGGCCAATTGGGGGAAGATCGAAAAAATTTATCAGGATTGATCTATACGTTCTTTGATACCTATAAAAATAAATCAAATACACCTGCATTAATTTTAAAAACATCAGGCGCTACATACAGTGTAACAGATAAATGGGAAATAAAACGTCGTATAACACAAATACAGCAGCTATTTAAGCATGTTAAGCTCCCTAGGGTATATCTTTTACATGGAGATTTAACAGACAGCCAAATGAATGCGTTATACAATCACAACAAAGTCAAAGCCATGGTTTCATTTCTCAAAGCAGAAGGATTTGGAAGACCATTATTAGAATTTGCAACTACAGGCAAACCAATCATGGCTCCATATTATTCAGGACCAACTGACTTTTTAAATGAAGAATTTATATGCAAATTACCTGGAGGATTAACGCCGATTCATAAATCAGCACAAAATCAATTTTTAATTGATGGTGCGAAATGGTTTACTGTTGACTACAAATATGCCGGTAAAATGTTTAAAGAAATACAAAAAAATTATAAAAAGTGGTTAACTATAGGTAAACGTCAAAGATATCATGTTAACACTAACTTCACAAAAGAAGCAATTCAAAAACAATACGAATTGGTATTTAAACAAATTGTAGTTGACACCAATTCGATACCGCATCAAATGGAATTGAAACTTCCGAAACTAGATCTACCTAAATTAAGTTTACCAAAATTAGAAAAGGTTGGAAAATAACACATATTTTTATATTATAATAAGTATAAAATAAAGGTATGACAGAAAATGAAATTAAATTATTAGGGTTTGAAAAACAAGAAGATAATGATGGAGTTACCCCATTCCATTACTATACATATAAAATAGCAAATGGTTTTGAATTTATTTCATGTGCTAATGATGAGGTAAATGAAGGTGAATGGTATGTTGATTTTTTTGATTCAGACCCAACCATCCGATTCATCCAATTTTCAGAAGTACAGACATTAATTAATATGTTAGAAAAACGTGTAATAAAATAAAAAGTTATGGAAACATTTAGCACAACCCCACCACCAAAAAGTATAACATTAGGTGATATGTTAGAGTTTTGGACTCAGCGAGGTTCATTCAACGTTGAATTGTACCGCAGAATATCACAGATGAAAACTAGCAAATAGATGAAGATATCCTATGGTATAACGGTGTGTGATGAGCATGAGGAAATTCTGGTATTGTTGGAGTTTTTGAAAAAAAATATAGATAATGAGGATGAAATTGTTGTGGTTTATGATCAAAATAGAGTTACTGGAGAGGTAATGATGGTGTTGGAGGAAAATTCCGAACATATTTCATATTATCCATTTGATTTCCAACAAAACTTTCTAGAAAACAAAAACTACTTAAATGCCAAATGTACTGGTGATTATATATTTCAATTAGATAGTGATGAAACACCTTCCTTGCCCCTAATAATACATTTAAAACAAATATTAGAGGAAAACAGCGTTGATTTGTTAATCACTCCCCGTAAAAATATTGTTAAAGGTTTAACCCAAGAACATATTCAAAAATGGGGGTGGCAAGTAAATGAACACGGTTGGGTGAATTTTCCGGATGCCCAAAAACGCATCTACAAAAACGATCCTAAAATACAATGGACAGGCCATCAGGTTCATGGAATGGTAACAGGATATGAAACGTATGCTGCTTTACCTATGGCGGAGGATTGGTGTATTATCCATAATAAGAAAATACAACGTCAAGAGGCACAAAATGATAGGTACGATAAAATAGAAAAAGGACAATTAAAATGATAAACAAGAAAGACAAAACGAAATGTATAGTAAGTTATGAAAAAAATTTATATTACGGGTTGCGCTAAAACAGGAACAACTCTAGTTAGAAGATTATTTAATGCTTTTGAATTAAAAGTATATAATTTTAAAGAAATTTCTTTAAAAAATTTTTTAGATTCTGATTTTAATGTAGGCAAAAGAACTCATGATACTATATTTTCAAATTCGTTATCCCCATCCCAGATTCAAAGTCAGTTAAAATTAATAAAAAATATAAATGTTATAAATGTAACAAGAAATAAAGAAGATGTATTAAAATCTGATGGGGGCTGGGTAAAAGAATCTAGATATAATAGTTGTTTAGATCAAGCTAAAAAATATTCTTCATATATTAATTATACTATAAAATATGAAAATTTGTTACTCGACCCAAATCTAATCCAAGAAGAAATAGCAGATAAATTAAATTTAAAAATACTTTATAAATGGGACACATATCCTTCATTTATTAATTTAGAAGAAGAAAATCAATCCACTCTTAAAGGAATCTATAAATTAAGATCTATAGGAGAACCTAAATAAATTTTATACTAAAACAAAATGGAAAAACTACTTTGTATCATACCTGCTTATAACACAGAAAAATACATAGAAGGAACAATAGAGTCAGTATTACAACAAGAAAATGTTAATTTACATTTATGTATTATAGACGACTGTTCTACTGATAATACTTTTAATGTTATAGACAAATATACCAGTTATGAAAATGTCACTATATTACAAAATGAGATAAACCGCGGAACATATTATTCGCAAAATAGAGGATTAGAATTACTTAAAAGTGGTTCATACACTCACTTTACAATACATGGATCTGACGATATATCAGTAATTAATAGATACCGTATCATGTTAGATATGTTTGATAATAATGTTTATTTTGTTCCAACTGTTTATATGAGATTAGATGAACGGTATTTTACTAGTAATAATATAAATTACGAAATGGGATTATTACATAATGGATTGGGTAATGGCATTGGTGTTTACCGTACGGAGATTTTTAATAATATTGGATATTATGATAATTCTAGATTCGGCGCTGATACAGATTATTATTTTAGAGCAACCGGTTGGTGTAAATTGCATAAAAAAAACTATAATGTATGTAATGAAATTCTATATATAGCACGAGAAAGAAGTGATAGGTTAGCAAAAACTCATACGGATCGAAGTGCATATATTCAAAAAATTAATAATGATATAAATGATATGACTCACAGTAAAAACTTTTATAGAAATAAATTTAAATAGAATGTCTAAACTAGTAGTATATACCGCTTTATTTACATCTGACATAGAATATGTCTACGGAACATTACCGGAATATGAAAATAATATATAGAATATCAGACGCTGGGTATAAAAAAATAAAACCAGACTACATAAACAATGAAACATGTTTAAAAAATGACACGTGGAATCCGACAGTATGTGAAATATTAGACTGTCTTAAATGTATTATTTAGTAAAGTTAATAATGAATATAATAAATAAAATAACTATAGTCACTGCAGCGTACATTGGAAATGAGCGCGATAATGTTATATTATCTCCACAAAATACATACGATAATGTAGAATACATCGTATATACAAATGATCCAACATTAAATGTACATCCATGGAAAACTATAGTAGATACGTCAATTGACGGAATGAGAATGTCAGCCAGGCATAAAAAAACACAACTAGCAAAACTTCATCCTGATTCTACGTATTATATGTGGATAGATTCATATTTTAGAATAAACTCAGATCCTAATGAATTAATAAAAAAATATCTAGCAAATCATGACATTGTAGTATTACCACATCCAGAACGAAATAATATTATCGAAGAAGCTAATGTATTGTTACAATGGCAGCTAGAACAATCCAATGGCATTCAAAAACAAATTGAATTCTATTATAAAGAACAGTACGTTCCTACATCATTATATGAAACAGGTATAATGATTCAACGAAATACCAGAAAAATTCGACATATGCAAGATTTATGGTGGACTCAATTACAGGATTATTGTATCCGAGATCAAATAAGTTTTCCATATGTTACATGGAAATTAGGAATTGGTATTAATACGTTCCCTGGTACTCATAGTACATCTGAATTACGAAAACAAAATAAACCGTGGTTGCCAATGTGGTATGAAGTTATAAAATAGAAAATAATATGATATCAGTAATAATACCAACATATAAAAGCCCAGATATGCTTGATTTATGTTTACAGTCAGCAATACAAGGACAACAACACAAAAATCAAATAATAGTTGTGGTTGACGGGTTCTATGACCTAAATAAAGAGGTATTAGACCGATGGAAAGATTCAATTGATATATTGAACCTAGAAACAAATCAAGGCTTGTGCCGGGGAACTAATCTAGGTGTATACAATGCGAAGCATGAAAAGATACTAATAGTCAACGATGATAACGTGTTTCCTAGATTTTGGGATACCACATTGCTAGACGATTGGCAAACAGGATCAGTAATCAGCCCAAATCAAATTGAACCAACCCCAAGCATGTTTTCACAATTTATAATAGAAGACCTAGGACGTGATGCTAAAACATTTGATTTAGAAAAGTTTTGGTTGTTTGATTATCATTATGCTTCAGGTGATAAAACAGAAGAATGTGGATCAACACTGCCGATCTTCATGAGTAAAATAGACTATCTTCGTTTAGGAGGATGGGATGAAAACTATGAACTCGGAATGGTAGCGGATTGGGATTTCTTTTTGAAATGTCAATTATCCGGCCTCAAAATGATTCGCACATGGAATTGCCACTTCTATCACTTTGCATCTGCATCCACCAACGGAGAAGCTCGGCAACAAGCAGAACAACGAGGACATTCATATGCTCGGTATAAATGGGGTATACATATAAAACACGACCTAAATAGCAATCTAAAATATATTTAATAGTTTTCTGTTATAGCTCAATATTTATAGATAAATAATCTATAAGAAAGCGAAATATGAAATTTTTCAAAGACATCCTCAAGGAAACTGACAAAATTACAAATGAGAATAAATTTTCACAGGGCCGAGTATATCTTTTAGTTGCAATCATTGCATATTATTTAACTTTAGGCATACTGGTAGTGGCTGGGATGCAAAAAAGTAATGACATAGATCTAAGTAAATTCCGAATCGTAGTGGATGCTCTAGAATTTGCATTAGTATTATTTGGCGGATATGTTTTAGGAGGCAAAATTGTTGATATATTTAAAATTATACGGCCTACTAATAACCAAAAATTAAATCAGTAATATAAATGTTTTTAAAATTAGGAAGCAAAGGTAATAACGTTGTATTACTTCAAGAATTTTTAAATATTGGAGTCGATGGAATTTTCGGCCGGGTAACAGAAACTGCAGTTAAATCTTGGCAATCTGATAATCGGCTAATTGCTGACGGAATTGTTGGTCCATTAACATGGTCTGCTATGAAAATAGATGAATTAGCAACCACAGATATATATGAAACAAATTATGTAACAGATAATGGTGTTGAGATAGAAGAATACTTTTTGCCTAAATCTGAATATATAACTGGTCCAACAACTAAAGAATATCTTTTTTTACATCATACCGCGGGTTGGCATAATCCGTATAATGTTGTTGATAGTTGGGGTCGTGACCGTAGAGGAAGGGTTGCAACTGAATTTGTGTTAGGTGGGCAATCTATTAAAGGCACTGACTCTGATCATGATGGTAAATTATTACAGTGTATACCAGAAGGCGGGTATGGTTGGCATTTAGGTCGCAATGGGTCTAGATATATGCATACCCATTCAGTAGGTATTGAAGTAAATAACTTTGGGTACTTAACAAAGGGTGGGTATAAAAAGAAAACGTCGTCTGGCAAACGAATATGGGTAGATAAACTGCCAAATGCATATTATACATATGCAGGTACCGAAGTCCACGAATCACAAATAGTAACATTATCTGAACCATTCAGAGGATACAAATATTGGCATCGTTACTCTGATGAACAAATTGAAACACTACGTAAATTTATTCTTTATATTGCCGATCGAGATAATATTGATATTAGACAAGGATTAGTACGAGAAGTTAAAAAGAATGGTGCCAAAGGGTTCGAATTTAACAAAGATGCGTATTATGGTAAAATTAAAGGAATGTGGACTCATACAAATACTCGAAAAGATAAATTTGACATGTTTCCGCAACCGGAATTATTAAATATGTTAACTGAATTATGAAAAAAATGAAATTAACGCCAATTTGGAATATATTATTAAATATAAAAATGCATAAATTAGAAATTATATTGGGATCAATTGTATCTGGAATAACATTTATATGTACATATTTCTGGAATATAACTTTAGAAAATCACGAACAATTTATAGGGTTATTGGCGGTAATTTTATTAGACGGGATATTTGGAATTATAGCCGGCACTAAAAATGAAGGATTCCAAACACGTAAAGCAATTAAAATTTTAAGAACTACATTTATTTGGATAACTATATTGTCGGTATTATTGTCAATCGAAAAAGGATTTGCAGGAATGTCATGGTTAAGTGAAACAATTACAATTCCATTTATTATATTACAATTAATTTCAGCATTAAAAAATGCTTCGATGGCAGGTTATATTAAATCAGATGAACTTAATCATATATTAGACCAAATTGATATTCATAAAGGATCTAGAAAAATAAAGCACAAGTAATTTTTATATTTGTATAATATTTTATATATTAAATATATGAATTACAAATTATTAATTTTTTCTGCACTTTTATTTATATTGGGACAATCATTAGTATGGATACAAACCAACGGCCCGTTGGTATGGCCATCTATTAAAACATATAAATGGGCGTTGTTATTGTTGGGAATGCCCATCACAGCATTATTTATGCATGCAACTAAGCTAGCTGTTGGCGGATTTGACGGAGAATTTTGGCCGGCTCGATTCGTTTCATTCGTTTCCGGCATCATTATATTTTCTATATTCACGTGGCTATTCAAAGGCGAAGGAATCACCATGAAAACTATGATATCATTGGCATTATCAGTTATTATAATATTTATACAATTGTTTTGGAAGTAATTATATTTATTAATAAATAATAACAAAATATATAAATAGGCCAATGAAAGGTAAAAATACCAATATATCATTTTTCGATAGCGTGATGCGACGATTAAATATACAGCCTACTACAGAAAAGCGTAAATTTTTTCGAGCATGGCAACAAGCTGAAAACACAAATGCAAAATATAATCCATTAGCTACAACAATGGATATAAATGCATCGGGACAAACAGATTTTAACAGTGTAGGAGTAAAAAATTATCCAACTGAAGATGACGGTGTAGATGCTACCGTTAAAACATTGCAATTAGATCGATATTATAAAGAATTAACAGATAAGTTAAAACGAGATGATATAACAGCAGAAGAGTTGGCTCAAACCACCGGCCCTATAGCAACATGGTCAGGGGGTAACGGCACGTATATAGCCAAGCGCCTGGGAATCAATACGAATTCAACTAATACTCAATCAACGCACAAAATAAGTACCAATTCCAAAACAATATCCAATTGGAAACGAGTTAAAGAATATATTGCAAATAATTTTGCAGATCCGGTATTATTAGATAACAATCGAATTCGGTTCAAACATGAAACTTCACTAATTGTTATT
>Ga0102945_1000086_pt1 | contig 33444 bp, 39 predicted proteins | sample SalPonred_H2O_MG_FD_78207 | JGI IMG/M metagenome (GOLD analysis project Ga0102945, IMG submission 78207) | Salt pond water microbial communities from South San Francisco under conditions of wetland restoration - Salt Pond MetaG R2_restored_H2O_MG ...
AGCGACTACACATTTGCTCGTCCCAGTCGTAAAGGATGGCATACTGGTGCAGTACTGCCTGGAATGAATTTCGACGAAACTATTGATATCTGTATTGCACTTGATATGAGTGGCAGTATTGGTAATGAGCAGGCAGAAGATTTCTTGGGTGAAGTCAAAGGCATCATGGATGAATACAAAGACTACAATATTAAAATATGGTGCTTTGACACAGAAGTATATGGCGAAGACGACTTTAGTGCCGACGACGGTCGCGACTTGATGGAATATGAAATTAAGGGCGGCGGTGGCACTGACTTCATGGCTAATTGGAAGTATATGCGTGAGAACGATATTCAGCCTAAGAAGTTTTTGATGTTCACAGATGGCTATGCTTGGGATAGCTGGGGCGAGGATGACTACTGTGATACAGTGTTTGTTATTCACAGCCACCACGATAAGAACTTGCAAGCACCATTTGGCCAAACGGCACACTATGAAGAAAGTAGATGATTAAAAATACCAAGATAAATCCTTTGAACATATTCGAAGTGAGAAGAGCCAAAGTTGCGCCTCCTCACTTTGAGTATGTTAATATTCCTTTGAAATACAACTTGGAAGATAGTTTAAACAAGTGGATTGAAAAACACTTGAACAACAAGTATTATATTGGAAAAAATGTAATTCTCGATGATGAAAATAAAATTATTAAAGTGGTCACAGTTGGTTTTGAAAAAACAAAAGATATGAGTTTTTTCATGTTGGCTTGTCCACATTTGAAATACAAATAAATATAAAGTGCATATATAATTACACAGGAGACTAAATTATGAGCGAAGAAAACAAAGTATCTGAAGCACCAGAAACTACTGCGCAGCAAACAGAAGCACAAGGTCCAGATCTCACAGTACAGGACTTGCAAGCTTTAAAAAATATTATTGATGTAGCAAGTCAGCGTGGCGCATTTAAGCCTAACGAAATGATGACTGTTGGTCAAACTTATGCTAAATTAGAACAGTTTTTAGCTGCTGTTGCCTCGCAACAAGCCCAAGCACCTCAAGGAGCATAATATGTTAAAACACATAGGTCGTATGGTAGGAAACGGAAGAAAAGTAGTAGTAGCGTACAAAGTGGTTCCTAACGAGCCAGAAAATGCCATCGTTGTTACTACAGAAAACTTGATGGCAGAAGAGCATGACGCTTTGATGAAACTAGTAGAATCTGCGGCAGGTCAAGAAGCAGAAGATCTTGCTACTGCAATGGCACGTACTAGATTGCCAGATGGCAGAAATATGTTATCAGGATTTCATACTACAGGAAAAATGGTAAAGGCGCCTACTAGTAAAGTTGAAATGACTCCTAATACAAAAACCACTATTCTTCTAAGCGAGCTCAATGAAGCAATTGCTACACAAAGAGGCGTAACTGTTGCAGATCTAGCAGGAGTAGACGCCGCTGAAAAAACAGAAGACACAGAAATAACTGCTCAAGAATATACCGCAACTACTGCAACTACAGAAACAGTAGGCGATGTATTAACAGATGAACAATTAGCTGCTCAATACAGATCTCAAGCAGATTCTCTCTTCAAAGAAGCAAAAAGTTTACGTGAACAAGCGGAAGCACTAGCACCTACGAAGAAGAAAACTAAAACAAAGACTGAAGAAAGTGCCTGAACGTTTACCTCCAGAGGTTATAGATGCATGGCCTGAAATTTTCAAAGACATCGAAATAAAGGCAGTTCCTTTAGAATATGTACATTCGGTTATCGTATATTTTGACGACGGCGAAACTTGGGAAATAGATCTTGAAGACGAAAAGTTAAACATAGAAGGTGTAGAGTTAGTTGATGTTATTGAAGAAGTATTAGAAACTTTCTTTGAAGAATACGACGAATACATAACATCTGTGGATTTTAAACTAAACACACAAAAAGTTGTCAAGGACATTAAAAAACGAGTGCAGTCTTTTATGAAGAAACAAAAATAACTTCTGGATTATAATTAAATAGATAAATACTAGTAATAAGATATTCCAGGAGTTATCAGAATGGCTTTACGTCTAAGACGCGGGACAGATACAGAACGTCAACTAATTACACCAGTAGAAGGTGAACTTGTATATGCAACCGACACAAAAGAATTATTTATCGGGGACGGTACTACTCTAGGTGGTATAAGAGTTACAGGAGAAGTAGCAGATACTTTAAGTGGACTTACTGATGTTGAAGCTGCATTGCCGCAAGACGGTGATGTACTTATATACGACAGTATAACAGATTATTGGATAGCAGCTGAATTGCCATTAGGCGACCTTTCTGATGTTAGTACTGTTGGAATAGTAGACGGTCAGGTGCTTGCATATGATGCAGCAACTTCTGCATTCATTCCATCAACAGTGCAAGGAGTTGGCGGTGTTATAGAAGTTGACCGAGTAAATTCAAACCTTATTCCAATTGTTGGCATTAATGCAGGTATAGGTGCATATGATCAAAGATGGGAAGAAGGATTTTTTGTTAATTTAGACATAAGTGGCGGAATTGTTGGTCAAGATAGTGTATCAGTATACAGAGCATTTAATAATACATTTACTGCTAATTTTGATGGCGATTTAACTGGTAGCGTGTTCAGTGATGATAGTACATTAATTGTAGACGGCGTTAATTCACAAATCCTTGCTCGCGAGTTTGCTGGCGATAACACTAAAGTCTTTATTAACACAACTAATAGAGTTGAGATGGAGTTTCAGCGTCGAACAGAAAATATTACTGATGTATCATATGGAGCAATATCATTCACTGGGAGTTCTGCATCAGAAGGTGAAAGAGAAAGTGCTAGACTTGTAGGCGGCGATTTAGGATTTTTCATAACACACGATTCTACAGGAACAGCTACTTTCCCACAATCCGCAACTACTGCCATTACAGAAACAGGTATAGGATTTGGAACATATTCTCCTAGTGTTGGATTAGAAATTATCGGAGCTGGAATTATAACCGGTGGACTCTCAGCAGATGTTACAGGAAGTTTATTCTCCGATTCTAGTACAATGTTAATTGACGGCACTGACGGAAAACTTATGATCGCAAATATTAATGCTATAGGTGAAACTGGTAATGCGCCAGTCGACACAGGAACTGTAGATAGTTGGTTGGAAGTTACAGTAAACGGTGCTACTAAATATATTCCTTTGTACGATTAATAGTATTCAATTTCAATAGCTCTTGTAAACTCGTCTAGTTTTTGCAAGAGTTGTTGTTTATTCTCTCCTAACAGTAATAATTCTCCACATAACCCAGCAGTTGCAACGTTCCACACAGGCGGTATAACACTACCAGGTTTTAGCTGACTACTGAAATGATGAACATGCTCGTCTAGTTCTGGCCATTTGATGTTGCGAATTCGTCCTGGCTTAAATCTAAAATTTTTAGTATACATATATTTCCATCTAGCAGTAGGCACTGGCGAAAAGTTAACAGCAAGGTCGGTGTTCAACTTAATAAGTTCTTTAGTGGTATTATATCCAAATATTTTGTGAAAACAACTAGCACTATGACTACTGCCTGGTCTAAGATTTAATTCTACAAAACTTGTAATCTTTTTGTTTTCATCCATGAACACATCAAAACGTATAGCACTATTATCAACTCCTAGTTTATCAACCAATTCCTGCATTAGTTTTAGATTTTCATCATTCATATAATCAGGATCATCTGTAGGATAAATGCCATCTTCATAATAAAAATACGGCTGTCTCATTTGCTCACTTAGACTGTTTAAGTTTTTAACATAATGTGCAAACACAATTAACTTGCCATCTTTGACAGCACTATTGCATCCTACCAAATATTTTGCTTTGGTATATTCTTGCACAAGATAATAATCATATTTTTTAGTTAGATAGTAACCGTTGTCGTATTCCTTTGTGTCCATAAACTGTTTGAGTTCTTGAGCACTATAAATCTTTTTGATTCCTTGACTGCCTGCGCCATAGTTGGGTTTAACAATACAAGGATATTCTAGACTTTCTAGATCTTCAATATCGTTGTATCGATAGCACCATTTAGCACCTGGCAGATTATTTTCAACTAAAAAGTTGTGCCATCCTTCTTTACTTGCTGCTTTTTCAGCAACAGTTTGTGTAATACCTTTCAATCCTAATGCACTATTAACAACACCGATTGCATAACTAGCATCATTTGTGCAAGGATGTATAATATTTAATGTTACATTTTTTTGTTTTGCTATATCTATTAACTTTTTAGTATCCATATAACTAACAATATAAAACTCGTCTATAAGATCTTTTACTCTATCGTAATAATATTTTTCTTTTATATCTAAAGGGTGCGTAGCAATAATACGATATCCTAATTTTTTTGCTTCTTGCATCCAAATATGACTGTCGTCAAATACTCCTATATGAATTGCAGTATTAGTCATGTGTTCCTCGTTGTACTTTTTTTTCAATTATTTCAGTTGGTTCAAAATATTTTTCTATAAGATCAATTACGGTATGTGTGTTGTAAGGCTTACAGCTAAAAACGTCAATATAAAAATCACCATTTAAATCTACAAAATGTCCAGTGATATTTGATGTTTCAATCATTTGACAAAAGCTAATGCCTGCTTTATTAGGATCATGAGTAGCAAATCTTTCAATCATTAAATCGCCATATGCTGTCATTTCAATATTAGTAATTAGTTCTTTAACAAAGTTAGAGACATGCTTTTTACTTTTAATTTTTTCTAAATTTCCTTGTTTGGCATCTACTAATAAATGATATCCCCAAGACACTTGTCTCTCCTTGTTTGTTTTAGATATATATACTTATAAGGAGAGTCTAATGTCAATCATTCATATTGACTACAATATAAACAAAAAGAAATATCAAGACGTATTTTGGAATAATATTGACCACGGTTCGTGGCATCATACATGCGTAAGTGAATACAGGAGAGACCTGTATTGGTGGAGAATTTTAATCGACGACAAAAGAAACTGGAATAAACACCTATTAACTTATACTGACGAAGTTGCAAAAGATTTAAACATACACGGAATGGATAACTATCCTAGACTTAATTATTACTTTCCAAATCACGAATTACCTAATCATGTCGATCCAGATAATATGATTGCTATCAATATTAATTTACTAGACACAGTTCCGTCAATCAGAATGGAAGATACACTTTACCCATACGATTGTGCGTTAATAGATGTAGGCGGAGTTAGTCACGGCATTAAAGCTGACCCAAATCCTAGACTAATTTTAAAATTTTGTTTGCGACACCCGTGGGAAGAAGTTTACGAAAGATTAGATAGTAAAGGTTTAATAATTTCAAACGGTTCTGAAAAAGTATAACGTAGCAACAACCTATCTTTATTTGAAGCAGGAACTTCATGTTCATATTTGTTAACGTTTATCAATGCACATCTATAAAAAAATTCTTCTCCTTCTATTATAATAGGAGCATCAGCATCATTGAGCAAAATATTTAGACTGCATTTGCATAGATTGTCTGTGTGCGGGTTAATTACTGTATTTGCAGGTTGCACAAAGAAAACAGCATCCTTTACGTACTTTAGTTTATTTTTTATTCTGTTTGCTTCTTTACAATTATCAAGTGCTAAACCTTTTAACCATGCAGGATTATACGGATCATCATAGCTATTATTATCATATAATTTTGTATTTTTTAAATCGTTTAATAATGCTATACGATCGTAATTAAAGTTAAATTTATATATCTTGTCCATTGAGCTTAACCTTTATATTTTTAGGAAGTGCAGGAAATTGCCACGGAGTATCTGGCTCTCCGTTTCTAAATAAAGGCGGAAGATCTTTATTTAAGGTTTCGGCATGTAGTCTTCTATCAGTGTTTTCGTTTTCAAATCCTACGCCTACAAGTAATTTTACTTTATCTTCACTGTTTATTAATTTACCTACTTCTTTTGGCAGAAAAGCAGAACATATTCCTGTTTTATATCCTAACATTGTGGCTGCAAGTATTAATTCTCCAACGGATATGCCTATTGAATAGTTGCGTTGTTCTTCATACAATCTTATTCTTGTAGGATTATTCTCAGGATCGCGTTGAGCAAGTTGATGCGTTCCGCTTACTGCTGTGCCTTTACTGTCTGTAAACACAAACAGAGCGTTTGCAAGAATTTGCGAATTAGTTATGCTTCTATCTTCGTTTTGCCATGTTTTTCCGTTTTCCTCGCTGAACAGACCAGTAAGATCTTTATTTTCTGCTTTACTTCTAACCATAAATTTTTTGGTAAGATCATAAATTTTTCGTATAATGTTTTGGTCGGTAAACACGTGTAATTCAAAGTGAGATTCATTTTGTTTGGAAGGGGAATTAGTAGCAACATGTATGAGTGTTCGTAAATCTGCATCTGGTATGCATCTGTCTAAGTTATAATTCCGTTGAGCATGTTGGCTCGTTTCGGCGGCTTCTTCGATCATTTTGTTAAGTGACATCGACCTTATCCTTTATAATATTTAACACATCTTGATATTTTACATTAAATATTGATAATTTAAATAACTTTCTTTCTAATGGATACGAAGGTACCATATGCGTAATTTGACAATTTAATAAGCACGACTTGTAAAAGTATTCTTCTTCATCAACTACTATAGGTGCGTAATCGTCGTTAATAATAAAATTAATCGAACATTCTGTACCGTTGTCTGTATGAGGACTTAATCTAGTATTTGGGCCTAACCAATAAAATCTAGGACGAACTTCGAGCTCAGCTAATCCTAAATCATTTATTAGCGTGTCAGCATAATCCCATTTATCAATTTTTGCAATTTGCCATGTTGGCCATGTATAATCTCGTCTAGGATCTTTATAAACTTCAAATTTGGTAGAATCATATTTACGTTCAATTTCTACTTGGTCAAATGGATAATCAAATATATAAATCATTTAGTACTCCAATACAAAATTATAAGACAGCATTATTTTAGCAACTGCTGTAGTTGGCAAGTTTCCTGCTTTTATTTGATCTGTTCCGTGAGCACAGTCACTCGGAAACAATATTAGTCTATTCGGAGGACAATCCATATCAACACTATTTCTAGACCATTCGTTGTTTATATCAGCAGGATAAGGAGACATTTTATACATATCGTGTATAAATCTTAATTTACAGTCTGTAACATTTTTTATATAAAATGCAGCAGAAATAAACGAAGGTCTGTGTATGTGCATTTGCACACTATCGCCCGGTCTATACATACAAAACCATGCATTGTCTAGTTTTAATTTAGATGTTTGATTTTTAGAGTATCCCATTTCGGCCATCATACTACGAGCATTATCTAATATATAGCTACTTATTTCGTCAAACTCTGGCAATTCTTGCAGATTTGTTTGAGTGTTGCGTGAAATTTTATATGTATCTGGATTATATTTATGATGATAATCTGGTATTTGTTCAGCGTATTTCTTGCATGCAACTTCTAAATCAGATAGCTTAGACTCTTCAAGCGAATTGTCAGTAACCCAAATCGGTACTTTATAAAGTGTTTTTATCATAGTGTCCTTTCATCAATCATTCCAAATTTTTTCACCCTTGCGCAGTACACCGTATTTTTCTGCTAAGTCTATACCAGTAATTTCTCGATATTCTCTTAGCAATACAGCAGGAGCGTCAACAGTCAAATTGTATCCGTGTTCAAGTGCTTTGTCTCTCATTCTAAACCATCGTTCAACACGAGTTTTCATATTGTTGTCATTAAGTACCCAGTGACCAAATTTGTCGTAATACAACCCAGCGTTTTCGTATCTAGTCTCTAGTGGTGTATTTGGAAGAATACGAGTAGTTGTTCCTAGATAAGGCATATGTATAGTACCATCATTGTATTTTTCATAACGTTCCCAGAATTTAAGATTATCTAAAAAGTCTTCTTCTGTTTCTGTTGGATATCCTATCATTAACAAAGGAACTGCCTTTATCCTGTGTTTTTGACATTGTAAAAAAGTGTAGTCTATATCTTTTTCAGCAACACCCTTTTTCATATCGTTACGCACCTTTTCTGATCCACTTTCGATACCAATAATAATTTCTTGTATTCCTGCTTTACGCATTTTAGTCCACAATTCAGGAGGCATTAGTTTTTCGCCTCTAGCGATCCATTGTCCTTTTATATACAACTCTAAGCCGTAATCAATAATAGAATCGCACATTTCTTCTAATGCTTCGATATTGCCATTTAATAAACTATCAGTAAAGTAATAATTTTTAATACCAGTTGTATCTACATAGTGTTTTAGTTCTTTGGCAATAGTATCACCTGTTTTACCAACATACTTTGGCCAAATAGATCCTACGTTACAAAACGTGCATCGCTTAATACAACCTCTAGTGCCTGTTATGTAAAGCCAAGTACACCCTTTGGGTTCTATTCTAGGGTTAGTCCATTTATGACTATACTTAGAAAGATCGTAATCAGAATAATCTGGGAATGGTAAGCTATTCATATCGTCAATTTGTTGAGCAGGTAGTCCGTTGACGCCGGGAAACAATTGATTTCCTCTCATATATTCAAGAAAACTTATTTCGCCTTCTCCAGTAATATATGCATTAACTGAACCTTCATCTTTCTTTTGCTGTCCGTATACAGGCTGTGTGCCAGGACCGCCTAATACAATTCTAGACTCTGAACACTTTTCATTAAGCATGTCTATTATTTTATTACAGATCCGTTCAGTCCAGTAACTTAGAACTGTAATTCCTATAACTTTAGGATTTAATTCTGCAACTTGATCAGTCCATTCGTCTGCAATATCTTTAATATATGTGTTCCATGCCTCTGCAAATAAATCGTCGTCCATAAACGTGTAATCGTTAAATTCCCACCAAGCAGGAACAACAGTGCGTAATCTAGAAAATAGGTCAATATTAAAATCCATGCATTTACAAGTAAATCCATTTTTTTCCAATACTGATTTTAATGCCGCTGGTCCAATCAATGGCGCACGTATCTCCATTTTTGGCAATGTTAAGATAACAATATCAATCATTGCAAACCTCATAAAATTTATTTAATTCTGGAAACACATCGGTAAATTTTTGATTTCTTGTTTTATCAAGCGTGTCTATGTACTTTCTAAATTCTTTTCGAAATTTAGGTGCTTGTATATTGTCAGTGTTCATTAAATCTAGTAAACTTTGTATTTCAACTGTATTCTTTTTATTAGTGTTATAAGCAAGTAATTTTTCAGTTATTTTTGCTTTTGTTTCTTTATCTAAAATATTAGGATGAAATAAGAATGGTTCGTTTAAAGGATTAATATTTAACCTTACCCGATTAGGAGAAGTTTTGTTAAAGTCATCTAGCCAGTCAATAAGTTCTGGTAATCTAAAAATATTCATTAAGCTAACTGTGCAGATTAAACATACTAGATTAGAATTACTACGTGTTATTTTTTTAAGATTGTTTTCTAAAGTTTCAAACTTGCTAGGATGTCTCAAATAATTGTTCGCTTCGCCTGCTGCGTCTATAGAACAGTGAAAGTTTGCTTCTTTAAATTGTTCGTAGTTGTATACAAAATGATCTGTTACATTAGTAAGATTAACTACAAGTCTAAGTATTATATCACTTGCATATCCTTTGTCAATGCAATCTTGTATAAGTTTGTTGCCTTCTTCTACAAGAGTAGGTTCTCCGCCACTAAGCCATATAAGTTCAGTAGTAGGTAGCAATCGTTCTAAACTTTTTGTAAATGTCGACTTCTCCCACCAAGGACCCGACTCGTTTGCTATATTAACTTTTTGTTTAAAGAATAACGGAAGTGTTTCAATTTCTTTTGTTTCTTTGTGTATTTGACTACTGCTTACTGAATCACATGTCCTACATTTAAGATTGCAAAGATTTCCCATTCGCAAATCTAGATATACAGGATCAGTTTCTAGTTTGCCATCTTTTTCATTTTCTAATGCAAGTTTAAGCGAATCACTATTATTCCATATTTCGCTTTCCTTTACTCGCATCGATCTCTTTCCAACAGCGTCTTCTTTATAACAAACAGTGCATGCTTCAGGATATTCTCCGTTTAGCATTTGTGTTCTTATACTCTTATAATAATCACTATTCCAGACTTCTTCTACAGTAGTATCATTTAAGTTTCCATTAGGCACATGATTATTAACTGCTTTACAGCACAATCTAGTTTGTCCAGTAGGCAATGTACTTAAATGAATAAAGGGCAACGGGCAAAAATTATCGTTCATTTAAATCTAACCTCACAAAGCAATTAGGACCAAACTCTACTCCTTGGTCAAAAAATTTACTTGTTTGTATAAATCCTGCACTTAAATAACACGGCAATGCACTTTGTCTAGGCATGCTCCATACATAATCATTATTACATACTTTTGCATACTCTATAACCGAAGTTAATAGTGCGTTACCAATTCTTTCATTACGACATGAAGGGGTTACCCATATTCCTCGGCTTCGAAAGCCTCCGTCTAATGTCGAGAACCCGCTGTTAACACCTACAATAGTATTGTCTTTATATGCTGCAAAAAATACAGGAGTTTGTTCATTTATTTTACTATTTCGGCCACCTAAATATGCTATATTGTTAGTCGGCTTTATAGGTTCCTTTCTGTTAGGCCAGAGTTTTTCTCTCCAAATTTCAACAATAGTTTCAAAATTAATTTCTTTAATAATCATTCAATGTCTCTGCCTGTAATTTTTTTATATCGTTCTTTTAGGAACAAAGGTGAATCTATAGCTAATTTAATTCCAAGATCTCTAGCTGTATTACGCATAGCAAACCATCTTTCGATTCTTACTTGCTGTGTGTTGTCTCCGTATTCCCATCCTCCTTCGTCCGAAAAGTCTATTCCTTGTTCTTCAAAATGATGTGCAAGAGGAGTTCCGTTATACACACGCAAAGTAGGTCCAAGACTTACTTGAAAAATAGTCCCGTTATCGCTATATTTTTTAATGTTGTGTAAAAAGTCTAAATTTTCTTGAAATTCTTTTTCTGTTTCTGTTGGATATCCAACTAACATCATAGGAACTACAGTGATATTATTAATACTACATTGTTCTAAAGTGTAGTATATATCTTCAACTCTCATTCCTTTTTTCATATCATTGAGTATTTTTTGACTTGCGCTTTCGACACCCAATAACATACGTTCACAACCAGAATCGGCTAATCGTTTGAACATCTCGGGCGTTTGAGTATTTGGCGGGCGAACAATAAACTGTCCTCCCCATTTACAATTAATTTTTTCTTTTAGTAACGTATCAACCATATCATTAAGTTGATCTTGATTTCCATTAATAAGACTGTCAGTAAAATAAAACTTTTTAACTTCAGGATGTCTTGTTAATTGATAGCGCATTTCTTCAGCAATTGTTTTACCTGACTTTCCGGTAAACTTAGGCCAAATTGTTCCTACATCACAAAAAGTGCAGCGTCGAATACATCCTCGAGTGCCTGTTATATAAATTAGATCTGTGCCTTCTGGATCTGTATACGGATCTCTAAACTTATGACTGTATTCACTTAATTGAAAATCTGAATAGTCAGGAAAAGGAAGTGCATTTAAATCAGTAATTTGTTTGGACGGTCTTCCATTAATGCCTGGATAGAACGGATTACCTCTTAATAATTCTAATAAAGCATACTCGCCTTCGCCTTCAACGTATGCATATATTTCGTTGTTTTTTAATTTTTGACGACTGAACTCAGAAGATGCACCTGGTCCTCCTAGAACAATTTTACACTCGTATCGTTCGTTTATTTTTTCAATAAACTTGTTGCACATATTGTGTTGCCAGTGCGATAATAACGTAATGCCTATATACGGAGCGTTTATTTTAATTAGATCATCAATATAAGAGTCTACTATTTTTTCTAAATAGTCTTTCCATAACTGTTCAAATTTCTTTTTATCATTAAAAGAAAGGTCATTGTCTACCCAACAGTGTTCTAGGTTGTATTTTTTGCATTGTTTCCACATACTAAGATTATAGTCTAAACACAACGCAGAAAACCCTTCTTTTTCGACCATTGCCTTGAGAGCAGCAGGTCCTATCAAAGGGTTTATAACTTCTAATTTGGGTATAGTTAAGAAAACAATATCAGTCATTTTTTATATTTATCGCTGGTTAGGTACGTTACTATAATCATGACTGCTAAACTTACTATCATAGTTAATACCGTAACTGCAAGAATAGTCGGAGATATGTTATCTCTAAGCCCACTCCACATTTCTAAAGGAACAGTACGGGTGTTATAATTACTTAAAAACATTGCAACTAACAATTCGTCAAAGCTAGTCATAAAACATAGTAAACTGCCTACTAGTATACCCGGTGCAATAATAGGCATTTGTACATAATAAAACGTTTGCAGTTTAGATGCTCCGCAAACATTACTAGCATGAAAGTATGTATCTTTCCAATGTGTAAGACTGGCAAGCACACTAATTACTACAAAAGGCACTCCTAATAAGAAATGTCCTAATACCATATTAACAAAATTGTTATACCAACCTAGACTACTAACTGCAAAGTACCAACTAACTGCACTAATCAAAGGCGGAACAATTATAGGCAAAAGCACTAAGCTCATTACAATACCGTGGCCTACAAAACTTTTTCGAAGACCAATTGCTGCTGGAACTCCTACTACTAATGCCATAATAGTACTTAATAAACCTATTTGCACACTATTATAAATTGCATTAACCCATTTATCGTCTTCAAAAATTTGATTATACCAATGCAGACTGTAAGTCATATCTTGTATAATATAGTATTGATCTGCACTAAAACTCATCCATAATATTACACACATTGGTGCAATAAGAAAAAATAATGTGCTGTAAAACACTATAGCAACTAGATTACGCACGGTTTAACCTCGCATATACTGCAAATAGTATTAGTACAATCGCGCTTAGAGACGCTGTTAGAGCACTTGCTAGACCCCAATTTAAGCTAGTCTCCATATGATATACAATCTGTTCAGTGACAAACTTTCCTTTGTTCCCTCCAAGAAGTGCAGGAGTTGTATAAAACCCTATCACAGTCATAAAAGTTAACAATGCAGCATTATATATACCAGGCATAGTTTGAGGAAGATACACTTTAATAAATGTTGTTATTCTAGATGCTCCGCAAGTTTTTGCAGCATAAACAGGATAAGGACTGACGTCTTTCATCACAGCATACAACGGCAAGATACTCAACGGTAATAATATATAAACGCTACCAATAAAGATACCTGTAGTATTATATATCAAATCAAGGTTTAATCCTACAATTTCTTCTGTCATATTGTTTATAATACCATTTGACTGTAATAATACTAGCCAAGCAACTAGTCTACTGAGATAACTTGAAAAAAATGGCAGCAATATACAAAACAAACTAAAAGTAAAAAGTGTTTTATTTTTTATTGTAGTTAAATACCAAGCAGTAGGGTATGCTATGATCAGTGTAGTAAATGTTATTAATGCTCCTAATAATAGTGTATTAGCAAGCACACTCCAGTATACTCCAGTAAAACTTTTTTTTAAGTTTGTAAGTGTAAATCCGTTAGAATGATTGTATATAACTTGCCAAAATTTTGGATCTTGCCAGCGAGGGTCTTGTTCTATAAACCATTCTTTATAAGGTGCTGTTGCAGTATCTATATTTTTTCTAGCTTTTATAAACATGCTCCTAGAGCCTACATAATAATGATTTACGTAACGAATCGCAGGTCTACTATATTCATTTGACAGATCTTCAGCAAGGGCTTGGTATCTGTCCTGATCTATTCGATTAATTGTTTGAGGCAAAGAATTTAATAATGTAGGATCATAGATACTTTTACTAATTAACATTCCCACAGGAAGAATAAATCCTAGCACTAGTATTACTACAAGAGGAGTCGTTAACCATCTCAATTAACAATTTCCTTAATCTGTTCTAAATGCGACAATCCGCCTTTAATAAAACTGTCTACCCATGGCGTCGACGGATTGTGATATAAATTGCGTGGAATATCATGTTGAATTACTTTTCCATCTTGCATTATTGCAATACTATCACTAATAACAAATGCTTCTGCAATATCGTGTGTAACATACAACATAGTACTCTTGGTTTCTTGCTGTATTCGTCGAATATCGTGCTGTAGTTGATTTCTTAACAGTACATCTAAGCTACCTAATGGTTCGTCTAATAATACAATATCAGGAGTGTAACACAAAGCACGGGCTAGTGCTACTCGTTGCTGTTGACCGCCACTGAGCTGCTCTGGCATTTTGTTTGCATGTTCTGCCATTCCTACTAGCTCTAAATATACAGATGCAAGAGATAGACTTAACTTTTTAACACGCAACGGAAATTCCACATTTTCTTTTGCTGTCATTTTAGGAAAAAGATTATAATGCTGAAATACCATTCCAATATTTCGAGTATCTATCGACAGTGTGCCAGATGTGTATTTTTCTATTCCTGCTAATACCTTTAACAGTGTTGTTTTTCCGCTGCCGCTAGGACCTAGTATGGTTACTAGATCATGCTCAGGAACTTCTAAATTTACATTGTCAAGTATGTATGAATTTTTAATGTTCGTCAGTTTCATCGATTCTTGGCCATAATTGATCTATTAGATTTTCGACTGGGTTTGAAAATTTTCTATTATTATCTGGAAACATAGTTAATAACTTGTTTCTATAATAATCGTCTAATTTGTTTATTTCTTCAAAGCCGGTTTTCTTTTCTCTTTTACTAATGTTGTAATACTTAGAATATACATTGTGTTTTATTTGAATGATGTCGTTAATTTTTGCAGATTTTCCTGTAATAAACATATTACTGACTTCTTTTTCTAGAATAAAACTTAATAAAAGTTCTGGTGTATATGCAAAAAAACCTGGAGCCATATTCCGATTGCGCCACTTTGCATATCTATACACGCTATCTTCTTTTTCTTGAACGTTAAACATCCATATGTTATTAACTCGTTTAAATATCGGATCACCGTGTCCTGCTACAATAAACCCATCTAATTGATCCCATAATTTCATATGCACTGGAAATTGAGGACTCACACACTTGGTTTCGGTTGCATAATGATCTAACTCCGTGGCCAAAAAAGAATTAATATCAATAACGACTTCGTGTAATGGTAGTCCCAGCAACTTACAAAATTTTCTACTATGTTCTAAATCGTATGCGTTTTCTTGGTGTTTCATTACAGCAGTAGCAACTTTAAATTTGATCTCGGCGGCTAAAAACGTATGTATAATAAATTCACTATCAATACCGCCACTGTAAGATATCCAAATATCTTGTTCGCCCGCTTGTTCTTTTATCAAACGAGCGGCATTTAGTGCTTCTTGATTAAAAGAATGGGGAGTACGTGCGCATTTCCCCATTCTAACAATGTAATCTCCGCACTTGTTGGTGCGGAGATCCATATGATTGTTGTATGTTACTGAAGTAACCATTGTTCCCAACGCTCGTTAATACGTTCGCCGTGTTCTGCCCACCATGAGCCGTCTCTACCAAACGCAGTTGACATGTTATTTGCATATGTTGGCATTGCACTGGTCATATCTACACCAGTATCAACATTTTGCCAATTGCCTTCATTTATTGCTACAGAACTCTTACGAGCCGGACCGTAGGAAATAATCTTAGAAATTTCAGCTAATGCTTCGGGAGATGTAGTTGAACGCAAAAACTCTTTTACACTGTCAGTCATACGACCTTTGACTACAACCCAGTCAGTTACAGTGTAGATTTGATGGTCCCAAATAGCAGTAATTGGTTTTCCGTCAACTACACTAGTAGTCCACAAGCGCCCGTTATAGTTTGCACCAATTGCAACTTCGCCTGCTGCTAGTTGTTGGATGCCAGTTGCAGCTTTGTCCCACCAAACAATGTGATCTTTGATTCGATCCATTTGAGCAAAGGCGCGGTCCAATCCTTCTTCTGTTGCCAAAACATCTCGAACAACTGAACGATCTACACCATCTGCAATTAGAGCCCATTCTAGATTATTGTAGGCTCTTTTTTGCAAGCCACGTTTGCCTGGAAATTTTTCTACATTAAATACATCAGCTACAGTTTGAGGACCACCATTTGGATATGCTTCTTCGTTATAAGCAAATTGGATGCTATACAAAATCTGTGGTGCACCGCATGGTTCTAAGAAGTCTGCAAAGAAATCTTTGCTCGCAGGTGTTCCGTCAGGTGCCGGAGCTAGAACATCGTCAATATCAAAGTTTTCAAGTAATCCTTCTTCGCATGCTTGTGAAATTGCTTCTGGACGGAGGTTAATTACGTCCCATTCGATGTTGCCGCTTTCTACTTGTGTGCGCAATCCGCCAAGAGCGTATTGACTGTTTGGAATAACATTTACTTCTACTCCAGTATTTTTAGTAAACGGTTCGAACATTGCACGTTCTTGTGCTTCTAGCCAACTGCCACCGTATGTAACTACATTTAGCGACTCTGCTGCCACTGAGGCTGTGCTAAATGCAGTAATAGCACCTGCAAGAATAATTTTTTTCATGTGTTTTTTCCTGTGTTTATAGTTTGTCTATTCAGTATAGTACCTGTTGTCAAGATTGTCAACCTGTTTTTTACATCAAACAGTTCTTCAAATCTTACTATTGTTATATATTCATACATCAAGGTTGTCAATCAAAATTTTGATATTTTAACTTTTGATGTTATAAATATCATAAAGAGTCATACACAATCAAAGTTAATAAATTTAAATGATTAATATAGTAGTTACAAGCAAACCAGTTGACGGATTATTCTATTATAGTTACGAATACTGTTCTTTATTAAACGATATAGGTATAGATGCACAAGTTGTAGTTGTTTGTCATCGTAAATTTATACAGGAAGATTATATACGTGTAATCAAAAACAAATACATACATTTTAAGAATGTTGTATTTGACCAGTATACTCCTAGTGTCGATGATGTTACACTTATTATGGGTCGTAGTATGATGACACTGTCTTGGCAAGATTTCAAAGATTACACAGATAAGCAACAAGATACATTGCGTAAACTTTTTGGCGGAAAGGTTATTAGTGTATACAGCGAAAATCATCCTACTAAGTATCCTCTTGCTGTAGAATTTTACGCGACGAAGCAAATTATAGATCTATGTGATAAAGAAGTTTATCCTAACGGCGTAGGTGCGCACTTTGAAAAAACAATTAACTTTAGTATATACAAACCTATAGAAAATAATCCACAGTTTAAGTATCTATTCTTTGGAACAAATGACAAGTATTATGCTACTGTTGAAGAAGTTATTGATCAATTTTCTGATCATGGAATCTTGACATATGACGCAGACTATGTTAATATAAAACATAATAATATATTTGTACCTGTAGAAGATATCATGGGTATGTTCGAAACATATGTGTATACCAAAGCAACCTTTGATCCTGCTCCAAGAATCTTTCAAGAGTGCAAGTATTATGGCAAGGATGTGATTTACTTGCGGGACAAAACAATTATAGATGGGGGCAGTGTTTACTGGAAACGTGATATTAAAGAACCAGACGTTACACCCATACTAGAAGCACTAGAGGAACTTAAATGAAAATCGAACCAAAATGTTTAAAATTTGATACTAGAGACAACAAAGGTGCTGCATATACATCTGACGGATTTATGCTTCCTTGCTGTTGGATGGATGATCCGCCAGTGCATAGATATATAAAGGCGTGTGGTTTAAAAGATACAGAATTAGCATTAGCTAACAATGACAGATTAGAAGATATCTTTACTTCTGATCAATGGGAAAACTTTTTTCAAACAATAGTACACGACCCTAATAGCGCTCCGTACATGTGCAAAAAGAAATGCGGTGTTGGGTTTGACAAAGACGAATTAAAAGCCGAAGAACGCAAAGAAGTTAGGGAGCAAGCAAATGGCGCGGATTACTGATGAATACGTAATTAAACAAAAACTATGTAGACCTAACATTGATGCGTCTCATAGATGTATTTTTAGATGTCCACAATGTATTAGACAAAAAACATCTAGTCAAGAACAAATTAAACGTAGCTTTGATTTAGAGCCAGAAAACTTTAAGAAAATCCTTGACTACTACGATTATGGCATAACATTCTGTGGACAAATTTCTGATCCTATATATCATCCTAACTTTCTAAACTTACTAAAAATGTGTGACGGTCAAAGAAAGGCAGTTCGTATTGCTACAGTGGGCAGTGGTAAAAGTGATGCATGGTGGGACGAAGCGTATAGTTACGGTGTAGGTGAAAATGCTTGGTATTTTGGTGTTGATGGCATTGACGAAAAAAGTGAACTATATCGAGTAGGCTCGAAATTTCAAGATGTATGGGGTCGAATGAAACAAGGCAGAGATCTTGGTCATACAATTGTTTGGCAGTATATTATTTTTGGATACAACGAACATGAAGTTGATCGTGCTATTGAAATTGCAAAAGAAGAGGATTTTAGTCTATTACTTGTAAACACTAATCGTGGGTTTAATCCAGACAGTCCGTTGCTTCGAAAAAATGTAGACTTTAAATTAACCAGTCCAGATAAAAAGCACACACAAGAAAAGGTGAAAAAAGAATACTGGGGATATAAGTCTAAGAGCTTAGAAGAATGGCAAAAACTTCCTAAACGGAGAATGGAGTTATTAAAAAATGACAGCATATGATGCGTGGGACAGAGAGTACCAAGAAAACAAAGAAGCATATTTAAAAATCTTTGACGAGTTTATGAGTCAAATGAACTACGAAAACAATGAAGAGTTTGAACGTAAGTTTGCACAACGCATAGGACGTAAGCATTGTGTAAGTGTTGCTAGTGCTACAGATGCACTACACTTTGCACTACTTGCACACGGCATTGGGGCAGGGGACGAAGTACTGGTAACAGACTTTAGTTGGATTTCTAGTGCTAGCTGTGTAGACATGGTGGGCGCGACTCCTGTGTTTTGCGATATCGATTTAGACACTTATCAAATGGCGTTAGCCAGTGTACATCGTATGTGTAGCGACCGTGTAAAAGCAATAGTGTATGTACACTTGTTTGGTGCTATGGACGATACAACTGCATTACAAGCATTCTGTAAAAAGAATAACATACTGTTTATCGAAGATGCAGCACAAGCACTAGGCAGTAGCTTAGACGGTGTTAGAGCAGGCACTATCGGAGACTGTAGTGTATTCAGTTTTAACAGTAACAAAGTTATTAGTGGCATCAACGGCGGCGGCGTTGTGCTTACAGATGATGACGATATTGCAAAGCGCCTTAAGATGATTCGTAGACACGGGAAAGACAAGACGTTTGACTTGTTAGGGTACAACAGTCGTATGTATGTGCTTAATGCTCGTATTATCGAACAGCGCATGAAAAGCATGCAAGACAATCAATCTAAGCGTCAAGAGATTGCACAACAATACAATGAGGCGTTTGCAGATTTGCCTATTGTAACTCCTAAAGTTACAAACGGTTTAAACAACAACTATCACAAATATGTTATACGTTTTGAAAATAAAGAAACTAGAAAACGTGTTAAAAACGCATTAAACGCTAGCATACACTACGAAACACCGCTAAGTGCTAACGGTATGTATGAAGGTGCAACTGTGCGCAGTGACGTTTGTATAGCTTCTAAGACAGCATCTGACACAGTGCTATCATTACCTATCCACCCTTGGTTATCTGATGAAGAGATAAGTACTATTGTAGAAGAAGTAAGGAAGAATATATGATCGAAGATTCGTTAGGAAAAAGAAAGCATGTTATGCATTATGATACAGAAATTATTCCTACCAAAGAAGAAGTAGAGGAAATATTACGTATTGGATACTCTCTCGCAACATCAAAGCAAAAGGCATACGCTTATAAGTTTTGGGTTTTAGGACCTGACAAAGAACGCAGCAAATTACTCTATGATATAGCAGAAGGTAGAAAAATCGATGTCGATTACGAAGCATATGGGACTACTACTGATTCAGAAGAATATTTAGCCAATCGTGGTCTATTTCACATAAAAAGTGCTCCTTGGACATTTTTAGTGACTCCAAGAACTTCGTCTCCGAACCCGCATTTTAAGCATGCATTTGAAGATACTGCCAGTAAATGGCAATTGGAAGATTGGGAATTTGTAAACACAAAAAATAGAGAATCTAATGCTATTGATGTTGGCATGGTTGCAAAGGCAATTACTGGTGCAGCATTAGATCGTGGATGGGATGTGTCTTATAATATCTGTTTTCATAATGACAGGGAAAAGTGGCCCGTAGAATTTTTTCCGATGGTAAGCGGAAATTGGGGGTTTAGGCCTGTGTTGATGATGACCCTTGGCAAAGGTAAAAAATATTATTATGAAAGGTTAATAGAAGATGGAACGATACCAAATGATCCTAAATACAATGCTGACCCTCCTTTTGAAACTATTTTTGAATTTTTTGATAGGACAGAATCATGAGTATAGAAGAATTATTTAGTAAAAGAAGACAAATTAGAGCAGCGTGGGATCCTGAAAGAGCTCCTAGTAAAGAAATGATATACGATTTGCTTAGTAAAGCACAAAAAGTTGCGCCGTCTAAACAAAATTTATATCCGTTCAAAATACACGCATTTGGTCCTGATGATATAAAAGAAAAAAGAATAATTGAACAAATATGCTGTTTATATACAGAAGGGTCTGTTAATAATTTTGACCGTAGTGAAGCACATCTAAAACGACTCGGCCAAGATAATAATATGCCTAGTTGGGTATTAGTTTTTGAACAAAGGTTATGCGAACCAAACACATTTATAAAAGAATATTCTAAAATATTTAAAGGCGATAGTCCTTATGTAACTTCCGATGATGTACAAGGCGCAGCTTCTAGATTTGGTCAAATAAGCGAAAAACGGTTTAGAGAAAGCTCTAACAAAGCTCTTGCGTGTGTAGAAGTTGGAATGTTTACAAAAGTACTTGCAGGGCTGTGTTTAGAAAATGACCTTGCAATATCTTATATTAAAAGTTTTCCAGAATGGAGTTGGAAGGGTCAAAGACAAGAATACAGCAAAAATACCAATAAAAACGGATTAGACTGGGATGCATTACCGCAGATTACAGAAGCACCTATATTAGTTGTGCAAATAGGCTATAAAGCAGATATGGAAGATCCACTAGCGTCAACAGTTGAAGTTGATGGAGTTATACATTCAACAAAAGGCGGTGTTCTGTTAGAGGACAAACCTAGTATAGACGATATTGTTGTATTTAAGGATTAAATTAATGAAAAAATATAAGTATGTTTTACAATTTAAAGATAAACCAGTTAGTAGATATATATTAAACTCGTCTTTAGATTATGCATGGAGATACACTCCTTCAAAAAATAACTTTATGAATTATAACGTTCATGTATTAGGACCACAACAAAGTCATTTAAAAAATTCTTTATATGATAAATGCTTACAACAGCAAATGGACGCAAACGGAGAAAAGTTTGAAAGCCTTTCTGTGTATGACAAATATCTAGACGACACTGATCAAGAGCCAAATTTTAGAAATTTGCTGTCTGCTTATTATATTTTAATATATACACAACGAGTCGTAAAGTCTACTAACGTTATTCAACAAACAAACATCAGCAGAGGTATGGTATATGAACAAATGTTCGAAAAAAGTACAGAAAAATATAACGCTGCCAACAATTTAGCAAGATTTGAAGCAGGTATGTTTTCTGCCAACTTTGCTAGTAAATGTTTGTCTTTAGGAGCAGATGTATCTTATATAGGCTGTATGCCATTTAAATTAGAAAAATGGTCAGAAGATGAATGGAGCTTTATAACAGATCCGCCGATTATTATTCAGTTAGTAGGACACGGAGATATATATAAAAAAGATGTAATCAATCCATCTGATGACAAAAAGCCAGAGTTTAACGAAGTAATAAAATTTCTATAAACATTTAAAGATTGACTTTCTTACATCAATAAAGTATAATTATTATATGAATCAAAAAATTATTAAAGCCGTCGACTCTGCTCAAAGAGCACAGCAAAATTACGACTTATCTAAAAGTGTTCCGCAAGATGATTTAGATACGCTGTTGTTGGTTGGTGTTGGATTTGATAATGCCGGATCCGACAGACGATTACATGCCGAACTATTAAATAAAGATGTACTAGAAAAATTTAGAACAGGCGACGAAAATGAACATTGTCAATTTCCTAGTTTTAACAAACAAGTTAAGGTTTTTATAAATGGCACTATCACTTAAAGATTTAAAAGGTTCAGAATACAGAACTGTTGACTTTTATATGACAAAGTCATGTAATAAAAGCTGTCACTACTGTACTGCATGGACATTAGAAATGCGCAACTTAGATGTTGATATGGATTTCTTGCGTACTATTCTCGAAGGGCTAGCACCGTACAAAACACGTATTTGTTTACTAGGTGGCGAGCCAGGACTTGTTAAGAATCTAGACGAGGTTATTGCAGAAATTAAAAAGCATCCTAATCTAGTTATTCAAGTTCTTAGTAACAGTTTAATTCGCAAATTTTATCCGCACGTACTAGAAGATCCTGAGATTATCTACATCGAACACCTAGTACTAGACTTTTACGAAGATCGTATCGAAAAACTAGGCAACTATGATTTCTTTGAAGAGAATGATCTAAACAATTACAATCTTATTATCGAAACTCCTAACTTCTTTAAGTATAAAGAAACACACGATATAGGTTATTTGAAACACAAGAACACTGAGTTTAAAGAATACAATTCTCGCTCGCCAGACTTCTTTTCAGATCATAAACCTGTGCAAGCACCTGAAATTGACAGACGAGTATGTGCTAAATTTCCACAAGTGCCTGTATTTGATTTTGAAATGCGAAAAATTAGACATTGTAGTAGAAAAGTAATTAAAGGTTCTAGAACATTTGATGTTACAGTAGAAAATATCGAAAAAATGATGAACTATGACTTATTTCAGTACGAAAACTATTGTGAAGCATGCATGGATATCATTCCAGATAGACCTGCTGCACGTAAATTAGAAATATTAGAAAAAATTGCACTGGAGAATCTTGAATGAAGATATTTGCTGCAACAATGAATATTCATGATCATAATACATACGACGGTGAGTTTCATAATTTAGCTGAACGATACACTAGACGAAAACATAATCTTAATCCTAGAAACTCTCATGACCCTACTACAAGCCAAGATTTTTTCATAGAGTTCATTAAACCTAAATTTAAGAATAGAGACGATGACGAAGTATTTGCATTTACTGTTTCTAATTTAGGTCAGGAGTTTGTTACCAGTCAATTAGAAGAAATTATTCCTGGGAGAGAATTTTTAGGTTTTTATCCTAAAAACTTGTGGGACTATCGTCAAACAAAAGACTACTACTACATTGATCACCATCAAAGTCATGCAGCATATGCACTGTTATCCTCTGACTTCGAAGAGTCTGATGTACTAGCAATTGACGGTCGTGGCTGGAAGTTTAATTGCATCTTTGTCGATAAAAAAGGAAAAATCAAAGACCTATCACACAAATTGTCAATTGGTGGACTATGGAATCGACTCGCACAAGATTTAGGATTTGGCTATCTAGGAGCAGGCAAAGTAATGGGCTTGGCAGGATTCGGAAAGTATAATTATCGTGTCGATGCTATGATACAATCATATTTACTCAATCCCAATCATAAACTTCCTGATTTTGCTAAAAAAATTCTAAAAGTAGTAAGCAAGGAAGATGTAGCATTTACACTACAAAAAGCAACTGTAGATTTAGTAATGAAACATGTACTACCTTTAAAAACTTCTGACAATTTGTGTATTGCAGGAGGTGTTGCGTATAACGGTTATTTAAACGAAGAATTTACAAAACACTACAACGGTGTGCATGTGCCGCCAGCAGCGGGCGATGAAGGCCAGGCACTAGGTGTGTACATGCATGCTGATTATATTATTAATAAAAACAAACATCAACCCACTGTCTATGCAGGCAAGGATCACACTGTTGAGGAATCAATTTTTGAAGGTCTAAATTATCAACAAAAGTCAATGGAAGAAATCAATGTCGAAGTCGCTTCTGCTATTGCCGATGGTGCGATAGTTGGCTGGTATCAAGGCTCGAGCGAAAGCGGAAACAGAGCGTTGGGCAATCGTAGTATTCTTGCAGACCCGCGTAATCCTGATATTAAAGACATTATTAATAGCACTATTAAGATGCGCGAAGATTTTAGACCGTTTGCGCCAAGTGTACTAGAGGAATATTACAAAGATTATTTTGATACTAATCAGACTAGTCCATATATGAGCCGTATTATGCCTGTTACTAGCGATGTTATTCCAGGTGTTACACATGTAGACGGCACAGCACGTATACAAACCGTACAGCGTGACTTTAACCCTCGTTATTATGATTTAATAAATACTTTCTATACGCTTACAGGGGTTCCTATGCTGCTTAATACTAGCTTTAATTGCCAAGAGCCTATTGTAGAAACACCGCAGGACGCGGTTAACACTTTTAAAAATTGTGGGTTAGATTTGTTAGTAATAAAGGATTATATAATAACAAAATGATTGATACCGAAGATTTAGAATTCTTAGAAAATGTTTTTTCTTTACAAAATAATAATTATACAGATTTAAATTTCTTGCGAAGTATTCTATCTACTATGCGAGATAATCCAGATTTGTCATCCGATATTAAAGACTCCTTTGGCAGGAATCAGTTTGCTGCCAAAACAATGTTAATCGATATGATAGATAAATCCGATTGTTTGGATTTTAACTCTGAAGTAGTTATATTCGGATGTTGGTATGGCAGTATCCTTATACCCAAATTATCAGATAGAGCCAAAAGCATTTTAGGTGTCGATTTAGATGAGCAAGTGATACATCTTGCAAAAAATAAATTTTGGAAGGATAACAACAAAGTTAAATTAGTCCGAGGAGACGTATTCACTAATTTTCGGAAAGTTTATAGCACAGCTAAATTGTTTATAAATACTTCGTGCGAGCATATGCCTCCAATGAAAGATTGGCCTAATTGGTCCAAAGTGAGGGATGATGCATACTTTGCATTCCAGTCTAACAATATGTACGGTATCGAAGGCCATACTAATTGTGTTGAAACTATAAAGGATTTTAAAAAACAACTTCCAGATCATGCAACGGTATTATATCAAGAAGAATTAACTGATAGTCGCGGAACTAGATTTTCACTTGTAGGCAGAATATGGTCAGATGAAGCAATACAACAAAGAGAGTCGATAAAGCTACAGGCTATTGTTAAAAAAGAAACTGAATCTGAAGCAAGGAAGATTAAAAAAGAAGCTGAATCTGAAGCAAGGAAGATTAAAAAAGAAGCTGAATCTGAAGCAAGGAAGATTAAAAAAGAAGCTGAATCTGAAGCAAGGAAGATTAAAAAAGAAGCTGAAGAGATAAAGCGTCAACAAGCTCGAGAATTAGAAGCAGAGCTAAGACAGCAAAAAAAATTGTTAGAACAACAACAACGTGAAAAGGAAGAAATAAAAATGGCAAATTATTTAACAGAAAACAGTGTGTTAGACAAGTCTCAGACAAAAATATTAGAATTTATTAAAGGACTATCTATTTTAGATAATAGTTCTGAAATAGTAGTATTTGGTTGTAAAAATACAGTTAATTTAATGACTACATTAGCTGAAGACATCAAAAGATTGTCAGGGTTTGACAACGAAGATTTATTGGTTAGATCGTTAAAAAATCAAGTTCTTGAAGATTATACTAATATAGAAATAATTGATGCAGATGTAATTACTAAGAATGCAAAACGATTTGAAGATGCAGATTTAACTGTTAATACTATATGCGAGCACATGCCACCTATGAATGAATGGGAATCATGGAAGCGATTAAAAGTAGGATCACATTTTGTATTTCAATCAAACAATGCTACTGACAAGCAAGGACATGTAAATTGCGTTAATTCAATCGATGAGTTAAAAGCACAACTTCCAGCAAATGTAGAAGTATTATTTGAAGATAAATCTGATAGCGAAGACGGTACTACTAAATTTACTGTAATTGCAAAAATACTAGAAGTTTAAGATTATACATTATTTTCACTAGGATATATACTTAATCATGCATATTGGTTAAGTATATTATGCTTTTAGTAATTGCTTTCATAAAAGATTAAAAAATACTGAAGTAAAGCGTTACGTACTTTTTGTAGATTTGAGTCGCTTTAAATGAAAGTAAACAACTCATTTTTATTAGGTTTATTTCGTCTACAATTGTGTTTTTTTAGTGGATATGTCTGCTCTAAATTATTTGTGTCATAGCCTTGTAGCTGGCCAGTTTCTCCAATAACAGGGGTCATCATGTTACTGTTGTTATCTACACTGTCGGCATAGCCCATACCTAAGGCCATTCCTATTCTTACACTTCCTTCTCCTAAAATAGTATCAACATATTCGTAACTATGACATCTTCCAAAACAAGTTCTTAATCCTTGTTCTTCAGCAGCAAGCATAGCAAAACTAGCACTCACTGTCATATCTATTAGGTCAGCTTCTTGTCTCCATTCAGCATTAGTTTGTTCCAAAGGAGCATGCACAAGGTTATAAGGTACACGGTGCGCATATAAAAATAATAAAGGTGCGTTATATTGTCCGTTAAATCTAGTATTATCTGGTTTTTTATTTTTTTTGTCAGCTCGAATTTTGTTAGCACACCATGTATCATGCCAAAATAACCATTGTTTAAACTTAATAGCGTTTTCACTATGACCTAAAACATATATCTTATAAGGATATACACCTTGTTTGCTAGGTGCTTTCAATGCACAATCTAAAATATAATTTGTTTTATTTTCTTCAATTACAGTATTGTGAAATGATCTAGCACTATAACGTTTGTCAATAATTCTTTTTAGCATGTTTTTCTAAACCTATTTCTACTTACTTAAAAATATTTATTAATATTATATACTATTTAATCTTCTTTAATATATCTCTAGCTATTAACTTTTGAGATTTAATACCTGGATGATCTTTGTCGGCAGCTAAGTCGACATAGTATAACGTTTGTGAAATAAGATCTACTGTATTCCATTCGGGAATTTTAAAATTATTTTCTTTGTCAAGAAGAGCAAATTTAAAGGGATCACTATCATAGTCACAATAGAAATTAAATGTTTTTACTTTGTTTTGAGTACTTTTAACATATAAATTTGCAAGATTTATTTGTTCTATTGATTCTAAAAAACTATTATAATAATCATGCAAATGCCGATAATAAACTTTGTTAATTTTATTTCTCATATGAGGTTGAATACTTATTTTATCTGGATCGGGGGTGTTATTAAATTTAAATATACTAGATCTATTACACTCAGTCCATAGTATCACAAGTATATCATCTGGTAGGAAATTAAAGTTTAATATTTTATTTGCTATTGCTCTATTAGAGGCGCCGGGCACACCGAGATTAATAACTTCCATACCTAACCGTTTACTTACTAATGAAGGCCAAGCATGTTTACTAGGAAAGGGAGGTAACCCGCCATTTGGAGGATTCATGCAATCAGGAAATCCTTCGCCAAATGTAAAACTGCATCCTGCTGCTATCAATCTACCCATTAAATTTCTCCTCTAGCCAATCAAAGTTATTTATTAATCTAATATCACTCTTGTTAGCAAGGCCAAACTCCTTGCCAGCTTTAGCACCTTGGATCGCATACTCTCCGAAAGGCTTATCGTGCCCTATGGTTGTCCAAGTTTTGAGTCTTTCATTTGTTTCATCTTCGTTTTGTCTATCAATAGATTTACTTGTTAGTTTAGCACATTCTCTAAATGCACTGCGCCAAGTACTAAAAGGATCAGTATTAAATGCTGTTACGTTTGATATTTGTTGTACAACTTTAAAATTTTCACTAATACTAGTAGTCATATCTATTTTAGATAAATCCATATTAATAGTTAAATCACGAGGCAATAATTTTACACCACCGTAACCATAAACTAAGTCGTTAATTGGATTTTTACTACACCATACATGTACTGTTTTGTTGTTCCACTGATCAGGAGTATGACTAAAGTTAAAATCTTCAACGATTTGTGCGTCACCGTCAACTACCCAAAACATTTTAGTAAAACACTGCTTTGCTGCTTTTATATGTGCAGCATGAATACCTTTTACTCCATGTATTCTTTTAGCCAAAGGAAATCGAGATACAAGACGATTCCAATTTTCGTCTGCATTAGGTTCTTGGTATGAAATAAAAAAAATATCAAACATAACTTTATTATAATACTTATTTTTTTGTTTGTCAATAACACACGATTATGGCAATAATAGTTTATAAATATGCATATGACAAAAGTTGTACAATGGTATGTAGATAATGTTATCAACCCTGAAACAGGGTTTGAACTTTCAAATTACTTTCCTTGGAAAAGATTAAAAAACGAAAAACTACAAGACATATTAGATAATTTACACGCTCATAAAGATGAATACGATTTTGGAAGGTATACTTTTCGATCCGACGAGCCCTATCACAGTTGGAGAAACTATCCCGATGATTCTCAAATACAATATATACGAGATAAAAAAAATAGTATATATTCAGATGGCAATATTAACATTTTTCCTATTCGATTTTTAGCAAACGAAGATCAAGTATTTGCCGATCCAAATTTATGTCCTTTTGCAAATTTACCAGAAGACATACTGCAATGGCTTAGAAACCATCCAAGCTGTACAATTGTATTTCACGATCCTCATGAAGCTAAATCTGTTACCAATGAATTGTTTACGACTGTACCTGCACTTATTGTAAAAAGAAAACATTACAATCTGTGCAATCAGTTTGTTTTTTTGGATAGCAGAGCCAATCCAGAAGTCTTGAACACACACAGTGATTATCCTATACCAGAATGGTTACATTTTGCTGGTGCTAATCATTGGGTTCAATTTGCTGGACATACTATGGAAAAAGAACATATAAAGATTATCAAACATAAATCTAAAAGAACTCCACTTTTTGATCAAGGAAGATTTATAGCTTATGCAGGAAGATGGAGACCTACACGATACTATATTGTAAATGGGCTGCTACAATCATTGCCAAAAGAACAATTATGGTTAAGTTTAGCAGCTAAAATAGATGTAAAAGTTCCTATAGAAGAAGCAGTTAAAGATCTTATAAAATATAATATATATGAAAACAAAAAAAGAAACATTAAAAATCCATTCAACGAAGTTGATATTAACAACTTTATAAATTTATATAAAAGAGCACCTATCAATACTTTTCCTGAAAGTTTACAAGAAAAAGGTGAAAATTATCAAGATTACAAATACTTTTGGCTGCCCAATCCTTATCATTATAGTAGAGCATTTATAGACATAAGTTGCGAAACATACAATGAAAGAATCGGTGCTTACAGTAATGACGTTTTTCTAACAGAAAAAATTTGTAAACCCTTATGGGCTGCAAGGCCATTTATTACTAGTGCAAATCCAGGATTCTATGATCAACTCAAACTTATGGGATTTAAAACTTTTGATAAATGGTGGGACGAAAGTTTTGCAGATGAAAAAGATAGTAAATTGCACACAAAAAAACTTTTGGATACTATAAAATACATAAGTTCTCTCAGTAATAATCAATGTCGGGAAATGTTCCACGATATGTCTAACGTATTAAGACACAATCAACAAACGATTGAGTATATAACCTACAAAGCACCTAGACTATGGATACAAGAAATTAAAAAACTTAGAAATCGAGGATTAATTTAAAAATCCACTAACTTGCATTGTAAATTTTGGAACCAATCCGGCATTTGCACTTAAATGCAAATGATTGCTATCCCATACGAACCCATCTCCTTGGTGCCAATGAGTGCTAGTTTGCCATTGTTTATCTTTGTCTTGATAGTTTATAAAATGACCTGGCGCCCAATCTTGCATGTAAATATTTGCACGTACTTTTGTGCGGGTGTCTTCAGGATACATGTTTTTAATTTTAAAAAAAGTATCTCTATGCAGTGTGACTACATTTCCTGGCGGCTGGAGAATAGTGCTTACTGTGATAACTTCAATGCCCAATTTTTCGCCCAGTTCTTTATAGTCTATGTCGCAGTTGTCGAACCATAACTGTTGAATTCTTGTGTTATCTTCGTGATAGCTTTTAGGAAATCCACCGACAGTATCGTGTATATCTTCTTGTTCACGTTTTTGATAGCTAATACAACTTCCATAATGTTGAGAATAGTCAGCTGTTAAAAGTTTGTTGAAATCTATATCGAGATTAATTTCTTTAATCATTTAAGAATCCTTTGTGTAGTTGTTCCATATATATTCTAGCTCAGGAAAAGCGGCTGGTGTATCCTGGTTTCTTATAGTATCTAGTTGTGCAGTTTGTCTACACATTTCATAAAGATGTTGTTCGTCTAATTGCTCGCTCATCATAAAATTTACAGTATTATTTATGGTATTGGTAATGCTATGTAAATTATCTTTGTAATTTTGCGACAACCAAGTTAAGTGATCGCCAAACTTTTCTTTTACTTTTAGTTTTAAATGTAGAGGTAATGCCTTTATATTATAAAAACTGGGACCGTGTAAGATATTTAAAAACATATCGTTAGGCGTTAACCACTCATTTTCGCACCATTTTTTATGCAAGTCTGTAACTGTTAGTGCATTAAGTATTTGTATTGTTGGCGTAATATTAAATCTCACATGAGGGATTTCTTTTTTAACATATTCTATGTTTTTTTCAATAACTTCCCATTTAGTATCGTGTCTTAATATTTCAGCACGAATCCCGTAAGTATCAACACTGATGCTGCAAAAGACGTTTGTAAATTTTTTCCAAAGTTCTACAATATCTTTGTCTTTATAATGTAGCTGCAAAAAGTTTGTATTATATCTAATAAAAGTATCATGTAATCCTAACTCGTCTAATCGTTTAAGAATACGATAATGTTCTTCCATGAGCATAGGTTCTCCGCCGGCAAAATACAATTCTTGTACATGAGGCAAATATTCGTCTAGTCTCGATAGTAAGGATTCACTATCAGTTACTGCATGAACAATTGCTTTTTCATTGTTGTTTCCAAGATAACGATGATTGTTGTATTCTTCGCTTAAACGTTTTGCATCTCCGAACCATTTACTACTACTAAAGTGTCCGCACATTCTACAGCGCATGTTACAAATATTACTAAATCTTATATCCCAATAAGTAGGTTTACTGTTTTTACTAGTACCGTCAGCTTCAGTTGTTGCTAATGCAGTTTTCACACTATTATGATATTTCATGATACTTGCTTTGCGCATGCTCCAGTCACTGCTTTTTTCTTTTTCATAACATCCAGTGCATGTACTGAGAGGCATATCTTTCAACAAACGACGGCGAGCTTTTTTCATAGCATTGCCGTTCCAAATTTCGTCTAAAGACTTTTCATTTAAATTGCCAAGGGAGGTTCCGAAAGGAGACATACAACATGGTTGAACATCTCCCAGTGTATTAACATGCAAATGATTCCAAAGCAATGGACAATAGTGTTTTGTATCTTTGTATATTTCTTCAGGTGTTTTATCAAAGTCCATTAGCAGTTTTCCATATTGGGGTTAAGTTGCCTAATCTTATTTTTGAATGATAAAAAATATTATCTTGTAATACAGCAAGCAAGTCATTATACTCGGGATGTGATTTTTTCCATATACATTTTTGTTCGTACACTTCTTTTGGCCATGTTCCCCAATCGGTTACCAGGCTAAAATTAATGCTGCCAGCATTCGGAAAGTTATCAAGTACTGTTTTTGCATAACGTCTCATTTCTTTATAATTGTCAACTTGTACAACAAAATCGTATGCAATATTAAAATCAGGATATTTTAAAGTTTTTGCATCTAAAAATTTACAATTCTCTATAAGTAAGTCCCAATTGCCACCTAATCTAGTTTTATTTTCGTATGTATCTTTTGATCCGGCATCAAAGCTTATAGCACAACGTCTTAAATTGTTGTGTATCTTAGATATACGATCCCAATTTTTAGGAGTAAACATAACACCGTTTGTTTGTAAGTTTACTTCTAAGTTTGGAAAGTCTGCTCCGTTGATGCGTTGTAGCATTTCTCTGTATATTCGACTAGCAAAAGGGTCGCCGCTACCTGTAACATGAATACTAAATTGTCTGTCTGTAGGTTGTCCAAAAAGCATATCATACATTTTGTCGTTTACATGTTTACGTCGTTCGTATAACGGGCCTTCTGTAAAAAGTAACTTGTCAACTCTACAACTAGGACATTTTAAATTACAACTCTCGTCGTTAGAAAAATTTATTTTAGTTGGTAAAGGAGCAATTGTAGACGTAGGTGCGTTCTCGATATCTGATAAAAGCGGCAAACTGTCACTAGAAATCATTGGACAGAATTCATGCTGACAATAGTTCCAGTTGCCTGTAAAAATTTGTTGTCTTAATTTTTTTGCTCTAGGACCATTCCATATTTCTTCTAGTGTATTTTCTAGTACATTGCCAATGGGATAAGGCAACCAACTAGGACAACACATCCATGCTTTCCCCCACATATCAATTTCAAGCCATGTATATAATTTGCTACAGTATCGTCCCGACAAATCTTTCTTAGAAGAATTCATACCTTGAGTTTCTTTAATCCATACTGGACCAAAGTCTGGATCTAATATTCTTCCGTCTGAAAGTTTGCTATACGGGCGCGAACTTTCGCTCATCTATTTGCACCTTCTTCGATGTCAATTAATTTATTCGAGTTTCGATTTGAATTGTACACTGTTTTAAAGAACTTGCTCTGTCTTGGCATTAAAGGATCATCAATTGGAATATCTAATTCTTGTACTAATAAATTTGTATATCTGCATGATTCATCGTATACTTCGTGTCCTTCGAAATCCACAAACTCCTCATTCCATAAATTGTTTAAGTATTCAAAATCACGAACATTTACATAGTCCCAGTCTGTACATATAGTCTTATACAATCCTGCTCTAGCACCTAAAATTGCCCAGTCACCATTTGCTACATCAGCACCTATCATAGTCCAAATATACAAGCGATGCAAGTTTTTCCAATGACTATTCAAAAGTGCTTCAGCGTCTTCTGCTTTGTTGCCTCTATCAAGAGTCATTTTAACGCCTTCGCGAAACCCTGCTCGCCATGCTTGTTGAGGAGTAGCATTATTATATACATCACTAAAACAACTTTTTTGTTGTATGTAATTTACATCCCAACAAAATTCTACCTGTGCTTGTTTGTTATTTGGATCAGCATTTTCGTGAGTTCGCATTTTAAGGACATACTCTTTAGGCCAACATTTGATGCCACCATTACCGTATATTAAGTTATTAATAACATTTTGTCCGCACCAACTAATTACACTACTTTTTA
>Ga0102945_1000089_pt1 | contig 32855 bp, 43 predicted proteins | sample SalPonred_H2O_MG_FD_78207 | JGI IMG/M metagenome (GOLD analysis project Ga0102945, IMG submission 78207) | Salt pond water microbial communities from South San Francisco under conditions of wetland restoration - Salt Pond MetaG R2_restored_H2O_MG ...
ATATTATAATATTCTGTTTGGCAATAGTCTATTCTAAAAACTAAAATTGAATATATTTTTGTAACATTAAAAGAAGTTAAAAAACCATTTATATTCATTTTATTAATCATAACTCCATTGTCATTATATTTTTCAATTGAAAACTCTCTTATGTTAGAAATATTATTAAAATTTTCTCTATTAAAAATATGTGAATCAATTATTATTTGTAAATCATCCCAATGACCTCTATGGACAGAGGTTCTTCTAATATCTTCAGGAACATCAACTCTATAAACTAGCTTTTTCGGAATAGTACAAGGTATTCTATCATTTTCTATGACTAAATATAGATTCTTTAAATTTTTATTATTTATTTTTTCAATAAGTAATAATTTTGCGTATACATCATTTATCCTTTTTTTAAAAAAAGCATTTGACCCTGAACTTAAATTGTTATAACAACTCATAATTAATTTAATTTTATAACTTTTTTGTAATCAATAGTAAGTTATAAAAAAAATATAAATTAAGCAAATAAATTACAAACCTACATAAACCGTAGTATTATTATCAACTTCGTTATCAGGTTTTGTTTCATAAATTTCAGATACATAAACAACATCTGTAGTCATATTTTCTACGTAAAGCTGATGAACACCATAAGTGGAAGAAGACCATGAAAATGAATATAATCCGTCATCGCTATCTGATGTTTCTATGTTTATGTTTATATTGGTGTTTTTGCTCCCATTTACAAACATTTTTGTTGTAAATACAGCTGGGTATATAGGTTCATTGGTATTTCTGTCAAAAGACTTTACTAATTCAAAAACTGTATGGCCTGTTTTTATAATCATTATTTTTATATTTTAAATATTGTAAAATATCTGTTTGTTATAGTGCCTGTTCCAAAATTTACTCTCCATCTTACTTCTACTGTTGAATTGTTTGTAGTTATATTGATGGGAAAATTTGAATAGTTATGAGTAGCATTTATATCAGTAATATTTCCCCCACCAACTATGCCTGTTCTAAATTTCATTTCAGAACCAGCTATAGAACTTCCATTAAGATATATTTCAGTAAATATTTCACCTTGACTATCGCTTTGTTGCATCCAACCACCGAATGAAAATAAGTAGTTGCCAATGTCAAGATTGGATTTTTGTATACCTGTCATTAATGAATAAGCAGCTTCTGTTGTTGATGTACTTCCAGTGTAAGAAGAAAATGAAGAATTTAATAAATTTTGTTTATCTTCCAAATGTTTTTGTGCTATGTTAAACATTATATCTTCTAGTCTAGTAGCACCTGAAAAATATGTACTAGCTGATAAATTTGAATTAAAATAAGTATCACCACTAACAGTACCTTCTGTTAATGACAAAAAATCTAAGTCTATTTTATAAAAATAATTACCAGCCACTTTATTAAATTGTATTTATATCTTCTGTTATTTTAATACTTATAAAACCTTCTCTAGGTAATGACATTTTTTTTCCATCAGCAAAAGTAATTTCAAACTCACCATGATAATCTCCTTCATATGTAGTATCTCCTTCTTCCCAACTGTATTCTATAATTCCACTACTAGCAGAAACAATATTTGCAGGTCTTGATGCAATAATTAAAGAGCCTGATTTATTTGACATGGAAAACGTTACATCCGTTGCTCCACTTAAGTTAAACCTACCGTTTTGTCCTAGACAACCTGTTTGATATACAGTAGCAATTAAATTTGGGGCTGTATCATTTCTTTTTATTAAGAATGGTTTATTTCCTTTTGGCATTTTTTCTATTTTTTAAATTTCTAAACGAATTTCTGTATTATCTAAATCTAAATCAATATTATTAGTAGATATTCTCAACTCAACATTATCGCCTATAACAATTGGATATAATTTAAATTTTGTTTTTAATTTTTTTAATGGAGAATTTTCAACATAAATAACATTCCAAATGATTTCATATATATTATCAATAGAATACAAATTCGGATTTAAATCAACATAATATTTACCTAACGAACCTTTAATAACATCAGGAGATTCAACTATGTTATTATTATTTTCTATTCTTACGTCAGAAAATAATTCAAAAGGGTCTAACAAACTATAATCATCTACACTTGAAGAAGAGTTAGTATTTATAACATAAAATTCTCTATACATCCTTAAATTTGCCATTCAAAACCTTTTTAAATAAATAGTATAAAAAAAGGAGACCATTTTAAATGACCTCCTTTTTTGAGAAAAAAAATATATTTTTAAGCATTAAGTAAACATCTGTCTGGCTGTATTGATATTTTAACTTTAGATATATCATCATTATTGTAATCATAACTATCAAAAGAAGCATTTGTAATAAAACATCCAATCATAGTCCACTTTTCTACTTCAACTCCAACAGGGTCTAAAGCTTTCAGAACAAGATTTTTCTTATAACCAACTGCATAACCCATTCTACCTGTAGCAGATTCTGCATGAAGTCTTACCCATTCCATAACTTTTTGAGTTGTAGAAGGTCCAATCACATCAATAAATTCAACATCAATAGGACTCCATTTGTATCTACCTGCAACAAATGTTGAAGTATTCATATATGGTATTTCAGTTGAACCGATTTCAATTGTAGGTTTCCCTGAAGTTTGAACGTTAAAAGACTCAATCCCTAACTCAGAAGGAAACTCTAAAACGAATCTGTTATTTCTTTTTGGTTCCTGTTCAACAGGAACTGGTCTAAACATTACTGCCATCTTTATATTTTTTAATAGTTATTTCTTTGTTTATAAATATTAAAAAAAAATTTTTTTACGCTTTTATTTATTTTTTTATTTTTTTTAATAAAGAATAAAGGGGTACATTTCTGTACCCCTTGTTTTTTTTAATTGTAAATTTATTGTTATCGCAAAATTAGAAGTCCTCGAATCTTGCTCCCGTTGGAAGAACTTGAAAATCTAATGTAATAAATTCTGCAGTTCTTGTTGGTTTCAATTGAATTTTACCAACTAGTGTGTTTCTGTCCACAACTTCAGGAGGATTATTAGTTTCGTCCATTATTACTCTAAATCCACTCAAACCTCTTTGGTTTTGAATTTGTAATAATAAAGGCTCAACTTTTGATAAAAATTGGTCTCTTAAAGTTTGGTCATTTTGCTCAAATAATAATGTTTGAGAAACTGCAGAAACTAATCTTCTAATTTGAAGCAATAATCTTCTTACATTAATTCTATCAAGAGCTGATTGTCTAACTTGAAGTGTTTTTTGTCCATAAATAACAACTCCTTGTTGAACAAAAGTAGCTACTGGATTAACTCTTCCTTCATATAATGTATCTCTTTGAGATTGACTTAGCTTTATATCTGCTCTTCTTACTATATCAGAGGCAGTACCTCTGTTTATTCCTGCAGGTGCAAACCAAGCATAAGAAACATTGTCAGTTAGAGCAATTGCCTTAACAACTTCAGCAGTAGGAGCAATGTAAACAAATTTACCAAAGTTTTGGTCTTCGATTTGAATCCAAGGCCAATAAGTTGCTGCATAATTTGAGTCTATACCTGTATCTTGTAAGTTTAAAACCGCTTCTTCAGGAGTTCCTTTTGCTGTTTCATCCGTCAGTCTAGGGGAATCAATTATATAAAGAGTATCTGCTCTTTCTTCCATTAATCCTAAACCATATTTTACTACTGATTCACTTTCTCTAAAGTTAATTCCAGGAGTTGCAAATAAATTTATATCAACCTCTTCTGGATTTTCAAAAACATTTAAACCATCTTTAAATGCTTCTCTATTTGAAGCATCAAAAGGAACATCTTTAAATTCAGGAAACTTAAATTTATTCCATCCATCAAAACCTCCTGCAGGAGCTAATGTAAATTTTCTTTCAGCTTTTACATACTGAGATATAGATGAGTTTATTCCTGTTACATATTCTGAAGAAGGTGCAGTGTTTTCCATATGGAAACCTTTTATTTTAACTTCTGTACCAGTTGTTAGGTCTGCTCCTATAAATTTAAACATGTCAGTTTCTATACTGTTTATAACATTTGTAAAACTAACTTGTCCAGATGTAAATCCTGTGTATCCTAATTCTGAAATTCCTAAGAATGTTTTATTCACGGAGTCTTCAGTAAAATATTCTGTTTTGTAATAAAATGGAGTAGCAACAACTCCTGGCACTTCTCTCTGAATGTAACCTTCAAAACCTGCAGGAACTGTATCCTCTGGATGTCCGTCTGCCATATCTAAAGTTACAAATAAAGAATTTCTTGGATATTCTTCATCAGTTGTTCCAATTATTCTAGCAATATAATTTCTAGAAGTTGAATCTAAAGAAACTCCTCTAAATCTTTCTAATGCAGTTTGAAATGCACTTGCATCATTATCATTGAAATCTCTAACAACTACATCAAAAGTCTTATTTAATAAATCTATATTTGATATAGATATTTTAATTTCTCTATTCGCTGAATTCCCATCAGAAATAGATTGAAATTTAAATAATCTTCTTACTTGATTTCCTATAACACTAGAAACAATCCAAGGAGTTACGGGATTTTTGTATGATGTGTTAAAATCTGTGTAAGCTGGTGATGTATCATAAACTAAGTTTGCAGATATTCCTGTCAACTCACCTCTATCAAATGCTTCTCTAATAAAATGAGGATATATAGCATCTACATAAATACCATAATCAGAAGCTTGTTCTTTTGGGTTTTTTCCTAAAATGTTTACTATATAATTTTCTTGTGTTTCATCTAATGTTACATTTAAAACATTGTTTCCTGCAGGAGAACTAGTAAATGCAGATAAAGTAAATGGTGTGGTGTAACCAGAAGTTCCTACATTTATAGTAATACCTGTTTGGTCTGATACATAAAACTGAGAATTATCAAAGTCATATTTACTTCTGATAACTCCTAAAACAGCTCCATCAACAGTTGAACCACTAGGCCCCTCTCCTGTTAAAATCCAAGCAGGAGAATCTGTATATCCTTCTTTACCTAATATTCTTGTTACTGTTAATTCACTTGATTGTGTTAAAAATGAATTTGCTACGTAAGGAACAGCCAAATCAGTTGAAGTAGAACCAAATCTGAATAAAAATTCATCAGTACTTCTTACTTTTATTGGTTCAAATGCTGGTCCTTTTTGTGTGAGTCCAACAAGTCCTAATTTAGTTAATCCTACTCTTGATGCGAATACCGAGAAATCTTGTTCTCTAGTGTAAACGCCTGGTGATACAAATATAGTTGCCATTCGATATTATTTTTATTATATACTTTATAATAAATAGATAAAAAAAAACAAAACTAATTTTATTCTTCTTTAATTTTTATAGAAACTTTAGTAATTGTTTGAATACGCTCAAATTTTTTAGGGTCTACTATTTTTCCATAAACAGTCAAAGGATATACTATTTGAAAAAACCTATCAGAATCAAGGTTGTCTACAGTATTATCTTCAGAGGGGTCTCCTAGCATAGATGCTATATTATAACCGTTTATTTTCATATAACCTTGTCCATCTGAAAATGCGTCATCCAACATTCTTTCATAAGAAATGTTTACATCTTGCATATAATGACTAATAAATCTTAATTCATATTCCACATCAACCCATGTAGGTTGAGGGACTTTATATAATTCATAACCCCCTAAAACACCATCTGTAACAGGAACTTTCATATAAGTGAATTGTAGTTTTTTTGGTATGGTTCTTCTAGCTGGTGATGTTCCTCTTTTTACGCCTTTTCTTCTTATTGTCATAAAGGGCATTCTCATTTCCTCTCCACTTTCATCTTTTAGATATTTCCAATTCAATTTAAATTCTGCCCATCTTTCTTGACTTAAAAAAACTACAGGAACTAATGAATCTCTTCCATCAGCATCTTCTACAGAAATATTAATATCCTTAACAAAATCTCTCATACCTCTGTCAATATCTTCCAACAAAAGTTTTTGAGGCAAAAAATTATTATTTTTTGAATTATCATCTATATTATTGTTTATATTTTTTTGAATTGACATTTTTTTAATTTAAAAGCTCTTTAATATAAATATTAAAATTTAATAAAAATTTGACTTTCATATTAAAAGAAGTTATATTAGCAAAAAAAAGTATTTTTGAAAAAAGTTAGAATAACACCAAGTTTAATAAAAAGAATGGTCGAATCAGACCAAATATTAACTTTTTCATACTTTATAAAATTAAAATATCTATACTCAAATTCAACGATTTATAACTTTTCATTAAGGAAGTCTGCAAATTTAATAGGAGTTTCTCCAAACTCTATTAAAAAACATTTGAAAATAATGAAAAAAATGGGAATTGTAAGAATTACAAAGAGTAAAAATGGAAATAACAACTTAACTTTTATTTCAATAAAAAAAATAACAGAATTGTATGGACTAAATCACAATAATAGATGTGGTTCAATTACTTTTCATAAAAATGATAAAATACAAAGTATAAAAACTATATTATATTCTAAAATTTTAATAAATAATATAAACAAACAAAAGTATCGCATCAAAGGAAAATCCAACTTGCTTATGCGGAAAATAGACCAATTAAAAAAAATAGGAAAAGATAATAATTCTATTAATAGGTCAATTGCGAGTGAAAGGATTTACAGCGATACTTTTATTTGTTCACAAACAATAGGCAACATGTTGTCTAGAACAAAAATGACAGGATATAATCAGTTGATTAAAATGAGAAAAATGGGACTAATAACTGCAAAAAAAAGAAGAACAGTTATTTTAAAAAATTGTACAGAGAAAGATTTTAAGAATTTATGTTTAACTCCAGGCAAGTATTATTATCATTTTAAAAGCTCATCAATAATAAAAAATGGTGGATTTTATGTATCAATACCCGATAAACACTAATTTTTTTGCATGTGCAATTTATTTTACTAACATACGGCGTATTATATCTATATATAGATATATATATGCATACTATTTGTTTACTGTTAATTTAGGGATATATATCTATATTGGGATATAATTTTTTGATATGATATATTTTTTATAGATATAATTTATTTAGTATTAGGATTTTTTTACCTTGCTTCAAATACATCTTTATTAACTTCTACCCCTGTAATTGTGATTGAGAATAATTTATCTCCACCCCAAGAATGTTTGTTATCTATATTTGAACTACCATCATCAACTATTTCATAATAATTTCCTTTGTGGTATACAAAATCTCCCATTCTTATTTCCACTTCTTTTTCGTCCAATTGTTCAACATATATATTTGCAGTCAATTTTCCATAACCTTTTCTTATGATTCCACCTGAAGTCATATATTCAGGTGCATTTGATTCTACATTTATTCTTCCAAATATCTCTATTGGTTTTAAATATGTTTTTTTCTTAGATTCACCATATAAATCATGTGTTCTAGTAGTTTTGTAATCAATTCTATACAATATAAAAGATTCTTGTAGAATATCTTCTGTTATTTCTCTACCAGCATTTTCAAAAAATCTTGCTTCTTTTTTTCCAAAAAATAATTTAATACCTTTTTTTGAAGCATCTAAAACTTTTGCTTCATTAGGTTTTTTTTCATTTTGATTTAAAAGCCTGTCTTTATTATTATTTTCTAAATTTCTTCTCATTTATATTTAAGTGATTATCCTATATATATTGGTAAAGGTCCAAAACTAAGAGTCTTGTTTATATTTTCTTGCATCAATGCATTATTTTCAAGTAAAGATTTATAATTAAGTTTACCTAATAAGGCTTGAAGTTCTTCTTTTAAAATTCTCATGTCTTCTCTACCATTAGTAATTAAGTCAGATGAGTTTAAAGTAAGTGTAGCATCTGGTATAGGTAATTCTCCTGAAAATTTACCTCTAACACCTAATCCTAATAGTTCTTTAGATACTGCTTGAGCATATTTTTTAACCCATGTTTTAGCAGGGTCGTTAAGTTCGTCATATTTTAAATTATACAATTTTGCATCTGATGGTCCTGATACTAAACCATTTCCTTGCTTTATGTTTCCATTTGCATCTGTTTGACCTGTAAAGCCAGGATTTGCATTATAACCACTAAATGAATCATTTCCACTAATACCAGCTTTATCATAATAATAATAAAACATTGTACCAGGAGTTCCTGCTCCACCTCCAATTCCTAAATTAGATGCTCCTTTTCCCGTTCCACTTACACTTCTTGGTATAGGATAGAGAGATACTACTTTTGTTCCAGCAGCACCCCCTCTAATTCGATAAGAATATTCTGAACCCCTAACTTTATTTCTTAATTCAGCTGCTTGTGCTGTTAATATTGTATCGTAAACAGGCATTACATGATATAGTGTATGACCTGCAAATGAAGCACCAAACTCGGAAAAAGCGATGTTTGAGTTTGCAAAAGGGTCTAAACCAAATAAGTTTACAAAGTTAGGAGTAAACCATAGAACTTCATTTATTTCTCTTCCTGCAGGTATAATATAATCTTGAGTTCCTGCAGTAAGTATAACAGAATCTAATTTTAATTCTCTATTACTATTAATACCTCCCAAGCCCCCAACTTGCTCAGCATAAGCAGTTGCAAAAGTTCTTTCAAATCCAAAGTTTTGAGAAACAAATTTTAAAGTAAAATCGATATCATTAGGTAGTCCTAGCATTTGTGAAAGTTTATTTTCCAATGCCCACTGATGAATATATGCTGAATATTCTTCAATAGCTTCACATAAAGATTCTTCTAGTTGTTCATCTTCTAATTCAACGCCCATTACAGGTTCACCTAATTTTCTTCTAATTCTTCTAAATATTCTGTGAATTTTATCTTCACTCATACCTTCCAAACAATCTTCAGAAATTACTTCACAATATCCAAAACCACTCATAATTATTGTTTATTAAAATTTAATTTCTGTATTAAATCTGTAATTATCTTTGGATTTAAAACCAATGAAAGTACCAGAATTAACTGTAACAGACCTAACTACAACATCGATATATTCATTTGTTGTAGCGTTAAACTCAAAAGTTCCACCACCCATAGCTTCAATTTCAATAGAACCTGCATCCAAACAATAAACTCTATGAACTGTTGCTGCAGAAAGTCCATCACCTAATTGTGATACCCCCATAGAACCTTCTAAATTTACTACACTAAAATTTGCACTTATATTCATCATTTTATAATTTATTTATAAATAGTTTGAAAAAACAAAGTATTTTGTTATTTTTGATAAAATGTTATATAAAGGAAAAATAACTTCAGTAGTTGGCACTTCGTCATCTGGCAAAACTGTTCAGATGATTATTAATGCAATTGACAAAGTCAATAGAGGAAAAAAGTGTATTATAATAGCAAATTATGAAGAAGTTAATTTTTATTTAAACGATTTTTTTAATTTAGATTTAAAAGAATTAAATGGACTAGAGATAATTGAAAAATCAAAAACAGGCAATTCTTTAGATATTATTTATAACTACATCATAAATAATAATATAGATTTTTTTTTTATAGATGATTTAATTTTTTTACAGTTTTTTCTTTTATTTGAAAACCCTCCTAAGAAAAAAAATATAATAGAAAAAAAATATAATTTAAACGAATATTATTTTGACAATATTGTGAATAAAACCTATTATTTTGAAGAAATTATGAATTTTTTATGTTCTTTAAAAGATAAAAATATTGGTATATATCTTAACATGCAATATGGAGAAAATCAAAAATATGCTATTTATTTTGATTATTCATTCATATCATTAGGTTTAAGCAGAAAAGAACATATTAATTCTATTTATTATTCTGTAAAAAATAGAGTTTTAAAAGATAGAGATTCTATTATTGTCAAAAATAGTTATGGCGAATTTCATTCTTATTACAAATCATTTAAAAACTATCAAGAAAAATTTTTTTATTAATGCATATAAATAAAATAATAAATTCTTTAGAAGAAAATTTAAAACATCCTTTAATTATAGTTTTTAGATATAATACAGAAGATGAGTATGATTTTTTAATGAAAAAAAAATCTGATTTAATCGCTTTTTATTTAAATTTACAAAAAAAAGTAAATTACTTTTCAAATCGTTATTTTGAAAATACTTTAGTTAGACATGTGTTAAGTTCAATGTATTTTGATATAAAAAATACTTCATATTCTGATAAGGCTTTAATTCATTTATATAATTTTGATTTTAATTATTTTTATGATAAATTAAACTTTAAAGAATTTGAAGATATAAATGTAAGTAAAGAAAATAAAGAATATGATATGATTTTTATTGAAGATTTGTATATGTTTTCAAGAAAATCAATGTGGCCTTTTGTTAGAAATAGTTTATTATTAGAAACAAATAAAGAGAAAGAGACAGAATTATCAATAAAAAAAGAAATAAAAACAGAGATAGATACTTTATTATTAATGACTAATTTAACTCTATTATCTTCAAAAGAAAAAGAAAGTAGCACTAATTCTAATTATAATTTTATAAATAAACATATTATAATTTTACAAAAAAAATCCAATAAACATATCTTAAATCAAACTGTTTCAAACGCCTCTGATGTTGTTTTTTCTATTAAAAAGAAAGGAAAAATTTTAGAGTTTGAATTAGAAAAAAGTAGAATAAAATTTAATAAAAAATAAAAAAAATATTTTTTTATGCAACTTTTTTAGTATATTTGCGTTATAGTTATAGAAAACAAAAAAAATATTTATATTTATATACACGAAATGAAAAAATTAAATACATACACTTTAAGTTTACAGTTAGAACAACTGCTACTTCAAGAGGAAACTCTTCGAGGCTTATCGAGTATTGTTTAAAATTTAAAATAATTAATATTAAACCTCGATAAGAAATTATCGAGGTTTTTTGTTTTATGGCCCGTTCGTCTAGTGGCAAGGACACATGACTTTCTATCATGAGGCGAGGTTTCGATTACCTCACGGGCTACAAAATAATAGTTCTTTGAAATATTTTAGTACGAAAAACATCATTTAAAATAGATGTTCGAATTTTACATTCCATATTTAATATTTATAATAAATATCGAATGTAAAATTTATAACTCTAAATTAAAAGGTAAAATTGGTTTGTCTAGACATTTAAAATTCAGTCATAATAAAAATTTTATTAATTATATGATTGAATATGAAGATTTAAAAATTCCAAAATGTATTTGTGAAAAAAAATGTAAATATAAAGATGGATTAATATTTTTATCTACTTGTGGAGATAAAAAATGTATAAAAAAAAATACAAAAAGAAAAAAGGCTAAAATTTATGAAAGAAAATCCTGAAAAAACAGCGTGGAGAAAAAGTGGAGCAAGTTATCCTGAAAGCGTTTTTATTCAAGAGTTAAAAAGGCAGAAATGGGATAAAAAATTTTTAATAACAAGAGAGCGAAGTGTATTTCCTTATTTTATAGATTTTTCTTTTGAAAATGAAAAAGTTGCAGTTGAAATAGATGGCTCTCAATATGAAAATGAAGAGCAAATTAAAAGTGATAAAAATAAAGATAATTTATTAATTAAGGAAGGTTGGAGAGTTTTTAGAGTTACAGCTAAACAAGTGAATAAGAATATAAAAGAAGTTTTTGAAGATTTATTAAAATTTATAGGAGAAAACAAAACTAAATATAATTGTAATATTATTGAATATGAGTCAAAAAATAAAATTAATTCAAGAAAACTAAAAATACAAAGAATAAAAAATAATGGATTAACTGATAAGCAATTAAATAATTCAAAAAAATCTAGAAAAACAAAAAGACCTGATTATTCAATTTTATTGAAAGAAGTAATTGAAAATGGTTATGTATCCACTGGAAAAAAAATATGGAGTTAGTGATAATTCAATTAGAAAGTGGATTAAATTTATGAAAAATATAAATAATGTCCTATGGTGTAATTGGCAACACGTTTGGTTTTGACCCAAAAGAGTCTAGGTTCGAACCCTAGTGGGACAACTTTTTTAGTTTTTTGATGTAATGGGGATATAGCGAAATAGTAGACATGGTAAATTCAAGATTTATTGCTTTTTATCGTGAAGGTTCGAATCCTTCTATCCTCACTTTTAATAAAATGCCTTGGTGGTGGAACTGGTAGACACATCTATTTAAGAGGTAGACGCTTAACAGCTTGGGAGTTCGAATCTCCCTCAAGGTACTAAAATCTAGTCTAGTGGTGAAATTAGTAAACACGCAGGACTTAGTTTAAAAAAGTCTAAGTTCGAGCCCTAGTAGAACAGCTATAAAAAAATATTTATGCCGATATGATGGAATTGGTAGACATATCTGTTTTAGGAACAGAAACCTTCGTGGTGTGCAGGTTCGACTCCTGTTATCGGTACAAATTATCTAGTTTAATTAGATAAAAATATATTTAGTTTGTAAGAATGTTTTTTTTAAATAGTTTTTACATATATTAATAAATTTGTAAAAACTATTTAAAAAAAAACGCTCCTGTGGCGAAATTGGTAGTACGCAACAGACTTAAAATCTGTGGTCCATTGTGACGTGAGGGTTCGACTCCCTTCAGGAGTACAAGTACAATCTCATAAATTAATTTGTAAAAATGTAATTTTTTATTTAAATTTACGTTAGTAATACATAAACATTTAAATAAAAAATATGATAAAAAATAGATTATTACATTTAACATTGTTAGGCAAATCAAATTTAGATTTATTAGAAGATATTGAAAAAGTAAAAAATCATTTAACATCTTCATACAGTAAAGAAAATATTATTCAATTTGGAAACTCTTTCTTTATATCATTTGGAGATGATGTTATTGAACTTTCAAACAACTTAAAAAAACACCTTAAAGACAGTATTGCATTTATTATTTTTGATGTAACAGATAATTTAAATATATTTGATTTTGTTGGATACATTAACGAAGGACATAAAGATGCAAAAAAATTTGTCTCTTTCATACAGTATTTCACAGATACAGATACAAATTTTGAAAATGAAACCAAAGAAAATATTTCAGATGAAGAATTATTAAAAATGGCTGTAGAAAATGAAGATTATGAAGAAGCAGCTAAAATAAGAGATAGAATGAGTTTAAAACCTCAAGAAAATTAATATAAAGTGTAATATTTTTAATAATTAATCGTTATATATACAGTATTAATCAATTAAAAAAAATAAAATATGAAAACTTTAAAAATTACACTTATTTCTCTTGTTACTGTTTTTACATTTAATTCATGTAATTCAGAGGATTCTTCAAAAGGGTTAGTTAAGTCTGAAAAAAACAGTGAACATAAAGTGGAATCTAAAAAATTAAAAATAAAAAGTGATTTCTCAAACCCTGCTATAATTTACGGAAGTGATTTTTTAAGTTTCTTTAAATCTTTAAGAAAAATAGGAAATATTGATGAGATGATAAGTTTCACATCTTCTGAAAGTGTTAAAAAAATTGGAAAAAATAAATTAAAAGAGCTTTATAAAGATTCTTTCAATAATATGTCAAAATCTAAATTGCTGAGTTTAGAAGAATTAGATAATAACTATAACATAATGCACTACTCTAATTCAGAATTTGCAACAAAAAAAGCTTTTTCTATAAAAGTTGTGGTTGAAAACGATTCTACAAAGTTAGTTTATGAGGATAAATTTCCTTTTTAATAAAAAAAATATTAATTAAATAATAAAAAATGGGATATACATTAATAATTGGAGAGTTAAAAACTAATGTTGAATATTATGGCTTAGAAAGTTATATTTCAAATGAAGCAGAAAATATAACAGATGAAAAATCTCCTGCATTTGGAGAGCCAACAGACCACACAAGCAGTAGATAATCTTCTTATACTGCTTGGCATGATGCTATGGTATTTTTTGGATTAGATAATATGATGTTTAACAAAGAAGATGGACTAATCAGAAATCATCCAGGCTGCGTTCCTTTAGTAAAAGAACATAAAGAAATAATTGATGAGGTATATAAAAAGTTTTATGAAAATTATCTAAATGCAAAAGCAGGATATTCTCCTAAAATAAATGAAAAAGAGGGTGGTTTTTGAAGATTCTGATTGACCTGTAGAGAATAATTATGCTACTCGTCTAGGGTGGTTAAAATATTGGGTTGATTGGGTTTTAGAAAATTGTAAAACTCCTGTGTTTTATAATTCTTAATTATGTAAAATAAAAAATACTGAGTTAATTCTCGGTATTTTTTATGTTTAATTCGTATTTATATTTTCCACAGTCCCATATTCTATCATAACCTAATTCTTGCATCATCTCCCATTCAGTTTTAATATCATCATATACTTCTGGATGTTTTCTTTTTATTGATTGCTTCCCAAATCCAAACTTATGAAATCTTTTATTTCTACTTACATAAGGATTAAAGTATGAATAATCAGGTTTTATACTTCCAATAAAATCAAAATTTAATTTATTATATATATTATTTTTTTCATCTGGAGTCCATCTTCTGTCTGCAAAAGTAACTATTCTTTTTGGGTTGTATTTTTTTATAAAATACTTTAAGATTCTAGAAGCTATACCTGTTATTATTTTATTTCTATCTATACAAAATCTATTTAACTCATATTCATTATCAGATGTTTTTTTACTCATACTTCTTTTGCTATCGAAAGTCATAACTGAAACTATTTCATTGTTATATATAGCTCCTATATATATATTTGATTTATCATTTCCTTGCAAGTGGTTTTTCATTAAAAAATCACCCTTCTCTCTTGTTGTCAGTTCTATTAATTTACATTTTCTAGCATGTATCATTTCTTTATTTAAACTAACTTTAAAAATCTGCAGTAATTTTGATATAATTATATCTTTTTTTTCTATCCATTCATCTTCAAATATATGATATAATTTATATCCTTTATTTTTCATTAGTTCACTTTTGTTCAGATGGAATTTTTTATCTTTTTTACCAACAATTTCAGAATGATAATAATTTCCATTATATTCTATTCCAATTTTGTATTCTTCACATAAAATATCAATTTCTACTCCATTCAATAATTTTTTATTATTTAATTCATTTTCTATTCCATTCATTTTTAAAAAATCTGAAATCTCTTTCTGAGCTTTTGAAGTAAAATTATTACCCACTAACTTTAAGTTATTATTATAATGTTTTAGAATATTTTCATATGTATTGTTGCTGTATAGATTTTTTGTTCCATAATTTTTTCTGTATTCTAATAAAGTTGTGTTGTGTTTTTTTAAATGCGTATTTGTTATTTTAGATAGTTTTTTATTACATATCTCACATTTTATAAAGTCTTTTTTTTCCTCTTTGTTCTTGAATCTGTTTGTATACTTTATATTTTTTGTGTTAAAGTAATCTTTATCTTCTTTAAAATTATTTAAATGTTCTGTTAGTGATATGTTGTGTTCTTTTGATAAATGTATTTTGTATGCTCCTGATTTATTTTCAATGTCAATTGTTTCCCAATCACAATAAGAACATTTTTTTGTTTCTTTAGATTCTTTTTTCTCTTTTTTTAGTGTAAAAAAATCCTCATACCAATATTTTCCATTTTTTATTAAATATTCTCTCCTTTTATAAGCGCTAGGTATCTCATATTCAGGATAATTTTCTTTTATGTAATTAGTTATTGCTCCACTTTTATTTTTATAATCTTTAAAAGTTTTATTTGTTTTTTTACAAACAGCAACAATTTCAATATCATTATTATCCATTTCTTTGAAGTTTACAGAATCGCCTGAATTATATTTATATATTTTTAATTCTTTTTTTAAAATTCTATCTAAAAGAGAAGTGGATATATTAAATTTTTTTGAAATTTTTCTTTTACTTACATTTTGATTATATAAATTAACAATTTCTTCTTTGGTACTATTTTCTATTATCTTTTTTTTCATACTTTTTATTATAAGTAATAAGTAAAATCCTATTTTCGGTATAAAGTCAAATTTAATAAAAAAAAAAGAGACTGGCAAATTGCCAATCTCTTTTTTAAGATTATCAAGCTACAGCTTTTTAGCTGTATACTTGCTGATAAGTATTGATGTTATCAATAATGATAACCCCGTAGAATCTGCTATTCACCATTTTCTTAGCATAACGTGTCATTATACCTTTTCTTGGTGTAAAATCATTAGGGTCATAGATAGTTTGTGTAAGTTGCAACGGAATGTACGGTGCATACACATAACCAGCCTCTAAGAAAGTGTCTCCTTTATGTCCAGCAAGAACTATGTTAGCAGGCATGTATGGGTCTTTATAAACCACATATCTATTTCCTAAGTTACCGATTTTCTCGATACCTAAGTTGTACTTTTCAGCTTCAGCTTGTGCAGAACCATCTACGTGGAAATACTCAAGGTCATCAAATATTGCACCTGCTTCTGCAGAACAGATAATCCAGTTTGCACCACCTCTAAGAGTAGCTTTGTGGATTTGAGCTGAAATCTCGTTAACTCTAGTAATTAAAGTTTGGTTCCAGTCTTTTTGTGTTCCAAAGAAGTTTGCATTATTTCTTAAACCTGCATAATCCCAACGTGCTTCAAACATAGCTCCATTGATAAGGTCTCTGATGATTTCTCTGTCAATCTCAGCAGCAACTTCCTCTGAAAGAAGAGCAGTAAGCTCAGCTTCAGCATCAATGCTGTGGTAAGCTTCAAGGTCTTGAGCAAGCTCAGGAGTCCAGTGTGCTCTCATTTTTCTTGTAATAGTATTTACAGTAACAGAAGAGAATCTGATTGTAAGCTCACTCATTTCTGATTTAGCCTCCAAGTCATTGTAAGCTTCGAATACTGGTATAATATCAAAAGAACTAGTAAGTGCAGTAGCAACAAAGTCACTTCCATATACACCTCTTGGTCTTACATCAAGAATAACTTTTGCTTGTTGATTAGCAAATTGGTCTTGACCATAAGTTTGCAATTGAGAATAATATTTTACAGACTCACCTGCGTCAAAAATTCTTACTCCATTATAGTCAATATCATTTAAGGTAACAAATCTCAATGTAGAACTAGACTCTTGTCTTTCTAATGTGAAGTCTGAAGTTAAAAGGAAATCAGCAGGAATTAAACCTTCTACTGCATCTGTGTTTGCAAATGTGATAGAAGTCCCAGAGAAAGTAGCTCCAGTACCAAAAGAAGCATCTTGACCTCTATTGTCATAAAATCTTTCGTATGCAGATTCATTAGTAAAGTTCGGTCCAGTCTGTCCATTCGCAGTGTTAGCAGGAGCTACTTTGTTAGAAGAAACTCTTGCATCCATATAGAATAAAAGACCTGAAGGAAGCGCTAATGGCTGTACAGAAACGATTTCGTTAGCAAGAAGTCTTGAAAATATTCTTCTTACCATCGGGAAAGCTACAGTATCGAAACGACCTGCAGATGAATCAAGTGTTACCTCGTTCAACATGTGAGAAGCTTGGTTCTCTAATAATTGTGCAATGTTTGATTTTTTAGCTCCTCCAAGACCTTCTAACAAACCAGAGTTATCCCAATTACTTACGATTTCTCTCCTTTGTTCAGAAAGGTTTCTTAAAGTTGTTAAACCAACATTACCACTGTTTAATAATTCACTCATTTTTTTTTAGTTTTAATTTTTGTTAGTTTTTCAAAGTTCTTATACCAGCTAGTTTTTTCATTCTAGAAACTTCAGCACTTTCATAAAGAGATTCAGCTTTTGTTGAAACAACAGCAGGATTTTTTGACTTTAATTTGCTTTTTAATTGTTCAGTTTTACCTTCAGACAAATTAGTATTCTCATTGATAATTTTATTGTAAAGGTTTTTTGCTTCCTCTACTGTATCGACATTGTCGAAATTTTCAGCGATTTGTACTTTTTCATCATTAGTTAAACCTCCCTTTGAGAACAATTTGTTGACATAAGCCAACTTTGCATTAAAAGTTTGAACTTCGTTAATTTGTTTTCTGAGTACTTTGAAAGATTCTTTGTACTCTTTTAGGGATTCTTTTAAACTTTTGTTTTCCTTTGTAAGCTCAGCTAATTTAGCCTCTTTGTGAGCATTATTTTTATTTTCATTTATATGTAGGTTTGATACAGGAGTTCTATTTCTGTCAGCATTTCTATCTCTTTTGTGACCAAATGCTCTCTGAACACCATGACCTAATCCCATTATTTCTTCAATAGATTCATCAAATTTATCATCATCTTCAAAATCTTCTATATCAAATTCTTCTTCTAAATCATCATTTTCTCCCATTAATTCATTAATAATTTCATCTATATTAATTTCATCATCTTCTGAAACAACTTCTTCTTCACCTGTTTCAGCAGGAGCTTCTTGTGCAGGAGCAGTTGTTTGAACAGTTTCTTCATCATCTACAATTTCTACTTCTCCTTCTGGTGAAATTTCTTGGTCAGACATTTCAGTTGTTTCTTGATTTTCAACTTCTTCTGATGATTCAACAGCTTCTTCAGCAGTTGAAAGTTTACTTAATATATCATCTAATTTTTGTGATAAGTTATCATAACCTAATTTAGTAACAACTTCAGCAGTTTCTCCATCTTCTGATGAATCATCTCCTCCTAAGTCGCTCATATCCATATCTTCACCTTCTTCTTCTGCAGGCACTTCCTCTGCAGGAGCTTCTTCTGCAGGAGCTTCTTCTGTAGTTGTAGGAACTTCTTCTTCAGATAAATTAAAGACTTCAAATATTTCATTATCATTATCTTCATCTTCTGAATCCATATCTTCTAAATCCATATCTTCTGATTCTTCTGAATCCATATCTTCTGATTCTTCTGAATCCATATCTTCTGAATCTTCTGAATCCATATCTTCTGAATCTGTAGTTGTTATTTTTAAATCTTCTTCTTCAACATCATCTACATTAATAGTAGTAACTCCGTCTTTAACTTCCATAGAAATGTTATCAGAATCTGCTTCAACAGAAACTCCTTCTTGTATAGAATTTTTCTCTATATCTAAAACAGTTTCCTTTACTGCTTCTTCTATTTTAGAAATTACAGATTCTTCTAAAATTTTCTTTGCACTCTTTACAGCAGAGCTTTCAATCTCTCTTGCTTCTAATAAAGCTTTTTCTAGAGAAGTTTTTTTATTTTCAGACATCATATTAATTTTTACTTAGTTGAAATATTTTAGTATAAATAGTTTAAAAAAAATAAAATTGTATTTTTATTTCCAAAATTCTTTATTACCTATTGTTTTTAATTTATTAAATGATGAATTAAAATCATTTAATGAATCGTTTTTCATAATTTTTGTACTTGATTTATCTAGCTTAGTCATTCCCCAAGATTTAGATTCTTTAAATAAATAAGCACCAGGTGTAGATGGTGAAGAAACAAAATCAAATGCAATTAATTCAAAATCTTCTTGAACAACATCTAATCCTTTTGAATTTTTAACTGAACCTACACCTCTTGAAGAAATACCTAACATTACTCCACTTTTAAGTAATCCTTTTAAAATATTTCCTGCAGGAGTTTCTAGAAGTTGAACTTGACCCATTAAAGTATCCCCTTCCCACCACATTTCAGTAACCATGTGTGATACGCTCGATAAACTTACTACTGCAGAATCTGGATGGTCTAATTCCCCAGTGGCTCTTCTTTCTTTAACAGCCTCTTCATATTTTTTTGCTTCTCTCTTTAAGATATCTAAAGGATATACTCTACCATTTCGGTTTTCTGTATTTGCTTTTTGAAGAATACCTTTCAAAACTATAGGTTGATTTTTTTCTTCTGCTTCTTTTAGAAGGTTTCTATCTATGTCAAAAGCATAAAATTCTGATATTACGTACTTATCTGAACTATTCATTTTTAATCTTTTATTTATCTTTTATTCTGTTATAAATAGTTTGAAAAAAAAATAATTTATTTTTTTAATTAAAAAACTTGTTTTAATTAAAAAAAAAACTTAGATTGCATTGTAATTAAAATAGTATTAACTAAAAAGAAATGAATGAAGATGAATCAGTTGTAAAAAGCACAAAAAGAACAGGAAAAGAGATTAAATTAAAAGGCTCTTTATTTAATAATTCTAATTTAAAATTTAAAATAGGAACAATAGAAGAAAAGCATTCTCCTAGTACAATTTATATAGAATCAACATTTTGGATTGATTTAAAAGATAAAAAAAATTATAGTGATAAATATTCTTTTTTTGATTATAATTTTGAAATAACAAAAAAACTATCAAATTATTTAAAAAATATTTATAAAAAAGACTTAAACCCTCTTTTAAATAATAACGAAGTTTTTCCATTATATTTAGATAACATTTTTGTATACGATTTTCCCGAAAAAATAAATTATAATACAAAAAGAAGTTTTGTATCAATTGAATTAAGTTTACATACTTTAAATATTCTTGAAAACGTAAAAAATAAACTTCCTTTAAATAACAAAAAAGACAATATTATATATCAGGAATGTTTAAAAATTTGTGATATTATTTCAAATTGTGATTTGTTAAAAGGAAAATTAGAATTTGATATTTTCAATTCAAAAAGAGATAAAAAAACCTCTTAAAAAATTAAGAGGTTTTCTAAATAAAAAAAACAAATTTAAATTATGAAATTGAATTTAAATTCTCTTTCAATTCATGGCAATTAATTATAACTTGCTCTACATTTTTAGAGTCTATTGTTTTTATGTTTTTTAACTTGTTATAAAATCCTTCTAATAACTCTGATAAGTTCTCATCTTCATCTTGTAAAGTTTCGATTCTTTCCAAACATTCACTTTTTAAATCTTTAGCAAAGTTAAATTTAACATCATCTGATGATATTAATACTTTTAATAGTTTTTTATCTGATTCACTTAAATGATTATATCTTTTGTTAAAGTTATTAACTGCATGTTCATTAATATATTTCCAAGAAAAGAACTTAGGCATATCTTCAGACTCTTCTTCACTTCTAGATTTTTCAGAAACTTCTCTCTGTAAATGTTCCAAAACTACTTCGTATGCCTTGTGTGATTTGTTAACATCTTTAAATCCTATATTTGTTTTTGATTCTATAAGAGTATGTATGGATTCGTAAACTTTTTCTTTATCCTCATCTCCCTGAACAAATATATCATCTAATATTTCTTTTCTTGTTTTTTTATTACATTCTAAAAGCTTATGCCAATCAATGTTTTTAGTTAAAGATAAGTTTTCATTAATATACCTTTCAGCTAATCTTTCTTTTTTAAAATGTCCTCTTATCAAGTTCTCAAAAATAATATATTGTAATTTTAATAAAGGTTCTTCCTTTATTTTGTTTACAAATTTATTTAAAGAGTTTTTTTTGTTTGAACCTTTATTTTCAGATTCTAAAACTATCTCTCTTGCAGAAACTTTATAAACAGTATCTTTAATAGCTCCAAAGTTTAAACTTACATTTTCCATGAATTGATTTTTTAAATAAATATGCAATAAAATTTAATTTAATGCTACTACTTTATTTTTTTCGTAAATTTCTTCATAAATTTCAACCCTACTCTCAGTCGTTGAAGTTAAGTTATACTTATCTTTTACAAACTCATAAAGATTTTTAGATATTCTTTCTATCTCTTTTGGGTTTTCTATAAGATATTTTATTTTTTTATGCCAGTCTTTATGATTTCTTGTTTTATGTACTAAAAAACCATTTTCACCATCTTCTATTAGCTCTTTATAAATACCGAAATCTTGTGCAATTAAAACTTTACCTGTTAGTCCTGCTTCAATAATTTTTAATTCAGACTTTACTTCATTGAAAGTGTTTTCTACTAAAGGAGCAAGACAAATATCACAATAATTATAATGTTTTCCATATTGAGTTAAAGGAAGAGTCCATCTTCTTACGTAATTCAATTCTTCTTGATTAAATGGGTTTTTTTCATTTTTATATTCCAAAAGCCATTTTTTATAATCATCATTTATATTTTTATAATCTGAGGTAAATAGTTTTTCAAATTTAGTCCATACAGTTTCATGAGGTTTTATTTTCCTTTGTTTTCTTTCGTTAGTTTTTTGATTTATTTCAGTAACAACTCCTCTAGTGTCAAATCCACATAATATAAATTGAAACTTATCCTGCAAAGAACTATCATTATTTAATCTACTCATTGATGTTTTTATCAATTTCAAATCTTCTAAATGAGAAGAACCACCAATCCAAGAAACTCTAACTTTATCTGTTTTAGGTATAGATTCGTCTTTTTTCCACATTTTATGATTTGTATCAATAGCATTAGGCATTACTATTACATTTTTGTTGAATTTTTTTATTTTATTAGCGAAAAGGTTTGTTGTTGTTGTAACATAATCCGCTCTTTTTAAATTCTCAGTAATTTTTTCTGTAATATTATTTTCCTTTACAGCTTGATATAAGGGGTGAGTTGTAGGAGGAGACCAATAATCATCAACATCCATTATTAAAGTTACGTTAGATTCTTTTAGAGTATTATATATTTCGTCAATTCTTTCGAAAGGTCCTAATTGTCTGTGGAAATGAATTATATCATATTTTTTTAAAGCTTCTAAATTATTGAAATTATAATTCGGGATAATCTTAATTTCAAATTTATCTTTATATTTTTTCTGCATTTCTTGTGCTGGCCAAATTGAACGAAAATGACCTACTCCAGATAAATCTGAAGGTAAAAATAATATTTTAATTTTTTCTTTCATCTTATTTTGTTTGTATATATTATTGTGTTTTTTTATTTGATGTATTTCACACTATATAGACATATTAACCATGTAATTACTAAAATTAGTAATACTTGTAACTGATGTTAAAGCACTTAAAGGTACGTAAGGCGTATACATATAGTTTGAGTTCCTATTTAATTCTCCGAATAATTTTACTTTCTTTTCAATTAATAAAGATTTTTCTTCTTTTTCTTTTTTTAATCTAGAAACTCTTATTTTTTCCTCTGTAATTATGTTAAAAGTACTAGACTTATCTAATAATACCCATTCTTCTGTATCGGAAAAGAATTTATAACTTTCTTTTTTTTCTAAATCAATGAACAATAAATCATTATCTTCCAATAAAAGATTTATTACTAATTCATCTGCATTTGAAAAAGTGGGGTTGAATGTAATATTATCACTAATAGATTTGTGAGTTTTATTTGTTTTTACAATCTTAGAATTTAATTCTTTTATTTTAACTAATTTAAAATTGTTGATATAACTATCCCATAATAATACTCTAGAATCTCCTATGATTAATATATTACTTTCTCTTTGTTCAAAATTTAATAAATTAGATAGGCATATATGTTCTTTTTTAGTAAAAGATATATTGTTATTATAATTATTGTCATCATAACTAAAAATAGAACCACTAGAATTATTAGAAATAGTTAATCCTTCATTTGAATTAACAACATAATTATTATCATCTGAAATCAATAATTCATTATCAGGCATGATTATTAGTGTTTGTTAATTTATCACTTTTCATAAGTATTTAATCTGTTTATAATACTTACTTTTTATTTATATATTTTTCAACATCTTCAACAGCCTTATCAAAATCATCTTTTTCTGCTTCTGATTTATTTGCTTCGTCTATCATTGCTGTTAAACCTTCTTCTTTATAACTTTTAACAAACTCTAATTGTAATTTAGAATTATCAAAGTCTTTATCCACATTAACAAAACCTCTTCTCCATTGAGCATCAAGAGATGCTGTTAATTGAGCTTCAGATATGCAGAACTCCCCAGGGTTTAATATTATACCTTTAGATGCCATTGAATTAGTTTTACAAGCAACCTTCACAGGTTCGTTAGAATTGTTAGATATTTTCCAAGTTTCCATGTTTTTTATTTATTTTTTAATACAAAACAAAAATACCTATTCCTACAAAAAAGTAAATGTTTTTTTATAAAAATAGGTATTTTTTATTTATTAAACGATTTTACTAAATCATTTTTTGAAAATATTTTTTTATTATATCTTCTATTTTACTTTCTAAAGTCTTATCGTCAACTAAGTAATTATTATTTTCATTATCTCTTTCTAAATCTGAATTTATATCAGAAGTTTTAATTAAAGGATTTGAAACATCTTTAACAGGCTCAATTGAATCTTTCATATTAGCCATTTCAATTTCTGATTCGCCATCTAAATCTACTATTCTAATATCTTCATTATCGATATGATTAGAATTATCTTCTATAGCCTTTTTTTGCGCTTCTAAATCTAAAGGAGATTTAACGTTTTCCGACTCTGAAGACTTTTCCTCAAATGTAGAAATACCTTCAAAAGGGTTAAATTTTATACAGCCTATTTTTTCAAATTTAACTTTATATAATTCTACTTCTTTTTTTCCATCATTTAACCAAAGGTCTTTTATTGTAGTTTTTTCTTCTGGGTTATTTTTTTTATTAAATTCGGTATTTGATAACTTTTCTGAACCAACACTTATTTGATTTTCATCAAAAATGAACAGTTGTTCACAACCTTTATCTTCCATATCAACAGGCATTTCAGGTTTATATCTTAATTCCTCTTCTCTTCTAGTAAGTTCTTCTTCCTTTCTAGCAAGCTCCTCTTCTTTTCGTCTTAATAAAATTTCTTTTGTTGATAATTCATCTTTTTCATCATTACCATCATTATTGTCAGAATTCACACTACCATCATCATCTGAATCATCTACAAATTCCTTATAGGCATTATCAACATTATTAATAGTTTTAATATTTTCAGAATCATCATTTTCGGAATTTTGTTCTTCTGGAATATTTTTATTTACTTCTTCTTTAATTTTTGACGTTATATCTTTCAAAATTTCTTGAGAAATTTCTTCTGCAGAAACTCCTTTATCAATGAATTTTTGTTTAATCATATCTGTAAGTTCAGAGCTAGTAATTTTTTCCATATTTAAAGCATTTTATAATAATAAATAGTAAAAAAAATAACATATATTTATTCGCAATTAATAAATATAAAACTATTTAAATATAAATAATAAAAATAATTTTATATATGTCAAACAAAAAGGTTAGAAAAAAAGGTTTAGGTAACGAAACTAAACAACTTTTAAAAACTATAATAGGAAATATTAATTTTAAGGCAAAAAATAAAAAACAACAAGAATTTTATGATTTAATGGAAGAACAAGAGATAGTAATATGCACAGGACCAGCAGGTGTAGGAAAAAGCTATCTAACAGCATTAAAAGCTCTAGAATTACTATCAGAGCCCGATAATGAATTTTATAAAATAGTCATAACAACCCCAGCTGTTGAAGCTGATGAAAAACTAGGATTCCTACCAGGGGATATTATTGAAAAAATGTCTCCTTATACTTTCTCTACTTTGTATCTCTTTGAAAAAATAATAGGAAAAAAACAAGTTCAATCTCTTATGGAAGCTGAACATATAATCATAATGCCACTAGGATACATGAGAGGGATAAATGTAGACCACTCTATATTAATAGCTGAAGAGTTTCAAAACTCAACAAAAAGACAAACTAAAACTTTACTAACTAGAATTGGTTTTAAAAGTAAATTTATAATATCAGGTGATTTAGAACAATCTGATAGATATAAAAACGTATCTGAAACAGGTTTGTATGATTCTATGGAAAGGTTAAAAAATATAGAGCATATAGGCATGTTTGAGTTTGCTGAAGAGGATGTTGTGAGAAATCCTTTAATTGGTAAAATACTAGAAACTTACAAAAAAGAATAATTTTTCATATTTATTAATAATAACTAATAAAAATAAAATTATGCTTGTAGAAAAAATTCACTGCCCTAAAGGCTGTAAGAAAGCTACTTTTTCTGAAAGTAGAAAAACAGTAATGAATAATAATTCAAATTTATTACTAGACTCTGAAAAAAATACAAAGCCAACAAAAACAGTTAAAGTTTATACTTGTAATTGTTGTCATACATCTTTTGAAATGTCAGAAGATAACTTTGGAACACAGGTTTTGTAAAACACAAATATCTCACAAAATAAAAAAGCCTCCTTTTAACAAAGAGGCTTTTTTTATGATTTATATTAATTGATTAGATTATCTTTTTTATTCCTGCTAATTTTTGCATTCTAGAAATTTCTTCAGAAATAATTTTTTTGTTTTGATTTTTAGATTCATTCATCATCTCATCTACTTCTTCTGTCTCATCCATCATTTCGTCCATACCTTCATGTTGTCCTTCCATTTCGTCCATGCCTTCATGTTGTCCTTCCATTTCGTACACACCTTCATGTTTTCCTTCCATTTCGTCCATACCTTCATGTTGTCCTTCCATTTCATCCATCATTTCGTCCATACCTTCATGCTGTCCTTCCATTTCATCCATCATATCAGTTCCACAATCTCCTTCGTCCATATTTTCATCCATAATTTCAGCTAAAATTGCATCAATATCTATATCTGAATCTTCTTTAGAATCGGAATGATTAGAGTCTGAATGATTTTCTAAATCTTCTCTGTTCATTACACTTTCGTCTTCAAAACCTTCTTCAAATTCATCTTCAACAAGGTGAGTTCCTTTTTTGGTAAAGTTTTTTCCATAACCATGACCACCACCACCAGGGATTTCACGAGTTCCATTAGCATGAACTTCTTCAATTTGTTCTTGTATGTTATTAAGCTCTCTTTCTAATTCAACTTTTCTTTTGAATTTTTGAGCTTCTTCTCTTATGATTTCTTTTAATTCTGATTTAGTAATTTTCATTTTTGTTTATTTTTATTTATTTTATTTAGCATTTTTCATTTCAGAAATAGATTTTGATATTTCTTCCATTTGTTTTTTTAGTTTTTCGTTCTCCTTTTTAAGAGATTCAATTTCACTTAATTCATCTTCGTTTATTACCTCAGTATTTTCTTTTGAAGCATCTTGCTTTTCAAATTCTTTTTCTAATTGAGCTATATAAGAAATGTTTGGAGTATCAACAAATCCAGAAACACTATTAGTATCTCCTTTAAAGCCAAAAGTTCCTGCAAAAGCTCTATTTTCATAAAGTTTTTTTAATTCTTCATTCAAAGCCAACACTTTATTTCTGTATTCTTCTTTTTTGACAATAAAATTAGCCTCTTCTTTTATAAGATTAAGAATTTGTTTTTTATCTATCTTTTTAGATTCCATAATTTTTATTTCTTTTCAAATAAATAGTTAAAAAAAAACTTTTTTATTTATTCATTTATTTTTTTTTTAAAAAACTTAGTTTTGTTTCAAATCTTAATATAAATATGAAAAATAAAATAAAAGTCATAGTTCCTTTTTATAATCCAGGAAATTTTTTAAATAGATGTATAAATTCTTTACTTACTCAAGATTATGAAAACTATGAAATACTTTTTATAGATGACTGTTCTACTGATGATTCTTTTTCTAAAATACCTGCTGTAAAATATAAAACAGATGAAAACAATGAATTATTAAAAGATGAAAATGAAGAATTAATTATAGAGAGCATACATCCTCTTTTAGAAAAAACAAAATGTTTAAATGTTCATGCTTGGAGGTCTGGACAAAGAATGACTGCTCTTCCTAACATACATAATGCAATCAAAAATTTTGCAACAGACTCCGATGATATAGTAGTTATTGTTGATGGTGATGATTTTTTATTTAACAAAACAGCCTTAACTGATATAAATAATTTTTATGTTGAAAATAAAGATTGTTGGTTAATGTATGGAAGCTCTAAAGTTACTAATGGTCACCCTTGTTATGCTAGTGCATATTCGGAAAAAGAATTTGAAAACATAAAAAGAGCTCCTTTTAGAGTTTCTCACATAAGAACATTTAGAGCTGGTCTTTACAATTCAATACAAGAACAAGACCCTGAAATGAAATGCATGATGAACGAAGAAGGTAAATGGTATACAGTAGCCTATGATGCATGTATAATGTTCCCTATGCTAGAAATGGCAGGATATGAACATGTATTTTATAATCCAAAACCTTTATATGTATATAATGTAGATAATCCTATTTCTGATGATAGATTAAATATGGAATTAAAAGTACAAGTAAAAAGAGAAATTATACAAAAACCAAATTTTAAACAAATTGAAAATTACAAACAAAATGATTAATACACTTATTTTTAGTAAAGACAGAGCTTTGCAATTAGATTTGCTTCTCAAGAGTATAGAAGAAAATTCAAAAGATATTTTTAATATAAATGTTTTATATAAATCTTCTGAAGACAATTTCAAGGAAGGATATGAAATTATAAAAGAAAAACATCCTAATGTTAATTTTATAAAAGAAAAAGAAAAATTTAAAGAGCAAACATTAGAAATAATCAACAATTCTGAATTAGAATTATTTACATTTCTTACAGATGATAGCTTATTTTTTAATAAAGTTGATGAACAAGAAATAATTAACTCCTTTAAAGAAGATAAGAACAACTTATGCTTTTCTTTAAGGTTAGGTAAAAATACAACATTTTGTTATGTTGTAAATTCTGATAATAAATTGCATGGAGAAGAAAAAGTTGGTGATAAATCAATGAAATGGGATTGGCAAAAACATTTTTTAGATTATCATTTCCCTTTCTCTATTAATGGTCATGTATATAATAAAAAAGAAATATACAAACTAATTAAAAAGATTCAATTTACTGGACCAAATGAATTAGAAGAAGGTCTACAAATATTCAATAGCTATCCTAAAAACATTATGTCCTCTTATGAACAAAGCGTTTTAGTAAACACGCCTTTAAATATAGTTCAGGACTATTGCTTCAATAAATTTGGAGAAACACATTCATATACTCCTAATGAACTAAATAACTACCTAATCTCAGGAAATACAATTGACTATCAAGAAATTAAAACAGAAAATGTATACAGTTGCTTTCAAGAAATTAAATTGCCTATAGAAAATTAAAATATGAAGCCAGTATTAGTATTTTATATAAATGTAGGGAATATAGCTTCATATGAAGTTCTTTCATATATTGATTTAGTTAAAAATTCTGTAAGTCATATTAAAGGCTATGAAATGATTTTTATACCAGTAAGAAAAAGAGATAGTGAAGTACAATGTTTAAACTCTATTGCTTTGAGTAGTGGTGATGAAAACAAAAAAGAAGTAAAGCACTCCATTAAATCTTTATTATACAATGCAAATAAAATGTTAGAGTCTATACCTTATATTTCTAAAAGTGTATTAATGGTTGAAAAAAAAGAATTTAAATTAATAAAATAATGATAAGTGTAATAATTAATTTTGATAAACTAGATGATTTTGTTATAAGAGAAACATTAAATAATGTTTTAAATCAAACTTATAAAAATGTGGAAATATTAGTAAATATAAGTTTTTCCAAAAATGATTTTATGGACATTGTTAAATGTAATGATATTTCACTAGATAAAATTTCAATATTTGAAGAAAAAGACATAGATTGCATTGTAGATGATTTAAATGGTGATTTTTTTATTTTGAAAAGATTTGAACACAAATGGATGCCCGATATGCTCAGAATGCTAATTGAAAAATTTGATTCTGAAGATATTGTAGATTCTATTTACTCTGATTTTTTCTTTTGTGATGAACTAGAAAACATTATAAAATCTAAAAATAACAAATCAAAATCAGTTAAACCTCTTTATTTAATAAAAAAAATAAAAGATGAAAAATTTAACCTAGACTCTTTTTTAAATACAAATGCTAAAAAGATTGAAAAAAAATTATATTTAAATCAAGTAGTATGAAAAAATTTTCAAATAGAGAGATAAGAGAAGGTTGGAGTGTTATTGTCCCTGCTTATAATACAGAAAAGTATATAGAAGAATGTTTAGACTCTATACAATCTCAAACTGTCTTTAAAGATAATGATAACTATGAAATTCTATTAGGTATAGATGGTTGTGAGAAAACACTGAACAAAGTATTAGAAATAAAAAATAAGTATAAAAATTTAATTGTAATTTATTTTAAAGAAAATAAAGGCACTTTTATTACTTTAAATTCTTTGTTGGAAAGAGTTTCTTTTAGTAAAACAATTACAGTTGGAGCAGACGATATGCAAATGAACAGACTTATACAGCAAGTAGAGCCTCATATGGTTGATAATGATTTAGTGCTTTATTACTGTCAGAACTTCACGGAAGATGGCAGAAATAGCTTAAGCCCTAAAGAAATGGAAGGTATAGCAGCTGTTAAATGGAGCGTTTGGGAAAATATAGGAGGTTATAAATCTTGGAAAGCAGGTGCTGATAGTGATTTTGAAATGAGAACTAAATCATTTAAAAGAAAAATATTAAAAAAACCTCTATACTTAAGGAGAATACATTCCGAGTCTTTGACTCAAAAGAAAGAAACAGGATACAACAGTCAATACAGAAAAGAAATTGTAAAAAAACTAGCTAGAAATTTTGAATATGTTGAGCCTGAAATAAATGAAAGCTTTAAAATAGTATAGAGATATGTATAGTAAGTTAAAAATATGTTTGTTTACAGTATCTTATAAAAGATTAGAGTTAACTGATTATGTGTTAAATTTTTATAACAACATAAAAAAAGATATTTCTGATATTTGTGATTTAGAATTAGTTTGTATTGGTTCTGATGGTAAAAAAGGAAAAGAAATTGCTGAGAAAAATGGCTTTGATTATTATGAATATACCAATGAACCAGTTTCTCAAAAACATAATTATGGCGCAAAAATATGCAAAAGATACAATCCAGACGCAGTAATTTATGTAGGTTCAGATGATATAATGACTATTGATTTTTTTTATTATTATATTGATTTAATAAAAAATGGAATTGATTTTTGCGGTATAAAAGATGTTTACTTTTTAACTAAAGATTTATTAGGGTATTGGAATGGTTATAAGCCAAACAATATTAGATATAATGAACCTATAGGACCAGGTAAAGTTTATAGCAAAAGTTTAATGGAAAAGTTAAATTGGAAACCTTGGGGAGATAAAAAAATAAATAGAGGTCTAGATAATTTAGTCACTGAAAAACTAAACACAATTAAAGATTATAAAAAGAAAATAATTTCATGCAATAATGTGGGTGGTTTTTTTATTGATATAAAAACAAAAGTTAACATAAGTAATATAAGTGAATTTACATATGACAAAGAATATGATTTAGAATATATAAATAAATTAGATATTAATTATGATAAAATAAAAGATTTATTAATTACTAAATAAATGAAAAAAGAAGGCTATTCTATAATAATATCTGCATACGGTTCTTATAATTACATAAAAGAATGTTTAGACTCTGTTCAAAGACAGTCTTTTTTTAAATATAATAATAATTATGAAATTTTATTAGGTATAGATAATTGCGATAAAACACTTGAAAAAGTTAAAGAAATTAAAGAAAATTATGATAATTTAAAAGTGTTCTATATGAAAAAAAATGTAGGAACTTATATAACTTGCAATACACTCATAGATAATGTTAGTTATGATAAAATCTTAAGATTTGATAGTGATGATATAATGTGTGATGATATGATTGAGAATATTAACAAACACATTTTCAGAACCGACATTTTAAGAATAAAGTTTGTTGATTTTTATGATAAATTAAAATTTGAAGATAAATTAAAAATAAAAAAGAAAAAAGCACACAAAAGTACCATTGCACATGGTATAGTGTGTTTTAAACATTCTGTTTTTGATAAACTAGGTGGCTATATGTCTTGGAAAACATCGGCAGATACTGAAATTATGAGACGTTCAGAAAATTTTTTTAAATCACTTATAGTGCATAGACCTCTTTTTTTTAGAAGGATACACAAAAGTTCTTTAACAAATAATTCTGCAACTAATCATGGTTCAAACTTAAGAAAAGTTTATAAAAAACAAATAAAAGAAACAAATTATAAAAAACTAATATATATTAAAAGAGAAGTTTCAAAATTTAATATTGTTTAATATATTATAAAATAAATGGAAAAAAAAATTTTTAGTATAAATGTCATAAAGGAAAGAGTTTCAAATTTGAAAAAAATAATTCCTAATATTTTAATTCAATCTGATTTAATATATATTAATTGTATTGGACATAAAATAGATAAGAACGATGATGAATTCAAATTTTTAGATAATGAAAAAATAAAATTTTATTTTTTCGATGAGGGTGGTTCTGAAACTAGGTTTATACATTATAATAAACATCCTCACAATGTATATTACTTCACTATAGATGATGATATATTATACCCTAAAGACTATTCTGAAAAGTTAATATCATCAATGAAAAAGTTTGATAATAAAATCATATGCTGTGTACATGGCTCAGATTTGAATTTAAATTTAAATTGTGATTTATATAAAAAAAGAAAAAATCCTATTCATTTTACATTCGAACTTGAAAAAACAAGAAAAGTTATGATTCCTGGTGTTGGTACTTCTTGTTTTTATGTTCCTAATTTCAAAGTAAATATAGCTGATTTTAAAAATAAAAACATGAGCGACCCTTATGTTTCTGTTTTTGCAAAAAAACAGAAAGTAGATATATATTCTATACCTAGAAAAAAAATGTGGCTAAAGCCTTTGGAAGGTTTTGGCAAATCTATATATGGAAATAATCCTCATAAAGAAATTGATAAACTATTTATTGATAATTTTAAAAATAAAATAAATAAAAATGAATAATTATATGTACGAAATGGATAGAAACTGATTTAAAAATAGATAAAAATACTAAAATATCCTCGATGGGTTCTTGTTTTGCAAGAGAAATTAAGAATTATTTAATTAAAAATAAATATAACTACTTAGTTGATGAAAATAATAAAAACTGTTGGATAGACAAAGAATTATTTCCTGGAGATTCGGGTATGTCTAAATATGAACATGGTTCTATTGCATGGGAGAGAGTTTATCATAATGAATGCATTTTAAAAAAAATTTTAACATAAAATAATTAAATAATGAAAATATTATTAACAGGTGGCGCAGGCTTTATAGCTTCTAATATACTTG
>Ga0102945_1000091_pt1 | contig 32666 bp, 10 predicted proteins | sample SalPonred_H2O_MG_FD_78207 | JGI IMG/M metagenome (GOLD analysis project Ga0102945, IMG submission 78207) | Salt pond water microbial communities from South San Francisco under conditions of wetland restoration - Salt Pond MetaG R2_restored_H2O_MG ...
GATGAGCACTAGGTTGTGTGCCTACGCCATCGCCTCTTACTCCTCCACTGCCAGCAGGTGCTCCCCACCCTCCGGCTCCTACTGTGACTGTGTAAGAATTACCGGCTGTGACAGAATAACCTTGCTCATAGATTACTCCTCCAGCGCCTCCGCCTCCACCCATGTCCATTCCGCCACCGCCACCGCCTGCGACTACTAGCACGTCTAATTGGTTAATACCAGTAGGTGCTGTCCAGCTTGTTGTGCCTATATCAGTGAATAATTCTAGAGCAAATGTTTTCGGAGGTTCTGCATTATCTATGAAAACACTGCCTGACAAAGTAGATGCATCAGGCAATGTAACTGTCAATGTCATGGTTTTTGAAACTCTTGTGCCTGACCCATCTGTGTTTATATTAATAGAAGAAAAATTATCTTTTACAGTTAATGTACCAGATGTTACACCTCCTATTATTTCGCTGGCATCCACTCCTGTTATTTGATAATTGAGCACTGTGTCATCTGGTATGTTTTCGGTAATAATCGCAAAAGTTGCATTGTCATTCCAAACTATGTTAGGTGTATCGGGGAACACCTGTGCTCCTGTGCGTTCATACCGCAGTAAAACAATACCGCTACCACCGTCTCCTCCGCGACTAGGATTTGCACCGGTGGCGCCTGCACCACCACCACCACCGCCGGTATTGACTTGTCCGTTTTCTCCTAGAGGTGATCCGCTTCCTAATCGTTGACTGGTACCGTTGCCACTACCGCCGTTAGGACAGTCACCTGCACCGCCACCGCCTTTGCCGCCATCACCAAAGTTCTGTCCTACATTACCCCAGGCACCGCCGCCGCCACCGCCTGCGAACCATCCCTCATCTCCGTATGTGTCTCCAAAAATATCACCGTAGTATTTTCCGTCGCCGCCGTTGCCTGATACACTACCACTGGGAGCAGGAAATCCTGGTTGACCGGCGCCGCCGCCCCCAGGTCCTGGATACGGGTTACCATATCCGTTGCCGCCGCCATCATTACCAAACCCGTAAGTTCCACTGTCTCCAGATTGACTTGGCTGTAGACCCACGCCTGCGGTTCCTCTTTGAGTATTTGCACCGCCTCCTGAGCCACCGTCGTTGCTGCGACTGTCCTGTTCCCAAGAATCACCAAAACCTCCACCCAGTGCGGTTAGCAAAGTATCAAAGCTAGAATCACCTCCGCGACTGGCATTGGGCATTCCGGCATAGCCTCCTACATTGTTTGATCCTAGACCTCCTTCACCCACAGTGATATCGTAATCTGTGCCGCCCGTTATTGGCAGAGCTGGTCGGTAAATCAAACCGCCTGCACCACCACCGCCGGGCACATGGCTGCCGCCTCCACCACCGCCTGCTACAATAAGTGCATCTACTTCGGTTAAGCCTGCAGGTGCAGTCCAGGTTGTGGTTCCTGTGTCTGTGAAAGATTCAATCTGCACGGTAGATATATCATTGGTTAAGTTAACAGACTTTTCACTGGTGGATGTATCAGGATAAGTAACCGTGAACAAAAGTGTTTTTGGCACACTGTTATCGGATGCTGTTTCTACATCCAAAGTTGCTTGACTGTTTGCAGTGGTCACTGTGCCGGTTAAGGAATCGCCATTTATGTCTGCTGATGTCACACCTTGAATTTCATATGACAGTGTGGTTCCATCAGCGATGTCTGTGGCATCAATTATAAATCGTATGGTGTTTCCATATACAACTGACACTTCTTCTGTAGAATCGACCAAGGCCGGAATAAAATTAAACAAAGCAGCATCAGGAGGAGTAAAATTTGCGGAATAACGAGCCACTCCTTGGGTGACTCTGAAATCTTCGATATATCCTTGAAACGGTTGTCCGCTTTGCGATAATAGGTAAGTCGTGCTCGACGCCATGGTTCTTGAGTCATTATAGGTATGTGCCAAAATCCCGTCAATGTAGCATTTTATTGACCCTCCTGACCATACATGTGCATGATGCACCCATTGGTTTGCGGTTATGCTTCCAAATGGTGACAAACCTGAACTGTTATTCGCATATAGATATGATCCATTAAAAATATAAAAAGCAAATCCTTGGCCGCCTGCTCGGTTTGACCAAATCATATTGTAACCGCCTTGTCCACCCCAATAAACCCAATATTCTACTGTATAGTCTGCAATATTATTATAAATCGAATCTGTTTCAAGAAAATCACCTGTACCGTCGAAATAGATTGCTGTATCTGAATATTTTGTCTGAGTAGAAGATGTAGATGTATCTCCAGACAATACTATCTTTGTATTTCTTGTTGCGTCAAAAATACCTGCGTTGTCGAATGTCAAGTAGTAATAAGGCACATCAGAAATGGCAGATATTGGACTAGAAGGGATATCAAAATTGGTAGAATAAGTTACCCCGTTTACATGAATTTTCATGTCAGCCACATATCCATAAATGCTACTGTTATTTACTTGCCCAATATTAATAGGGAATCCACTGCTGTATTGCGGAGTGCCACTCACAGATGATGTTGCGACTTGTGTTCCGTTTGCAAATATCCGTATAGTTCCTGCTGAATGGGACATAGCAATATGTGTCCACTCATTTAGCGGCACAGTATTATTTGCTGATGCAAGATGAACCTGACCTCCGTTGTAATAATACCACCTTAATTCATTGTTAGATCCAGGACCAAAGGACCAATAGTTGGTTTCTGCAGAAACACTGCCATGACAAATTAATTTGGAGGCAGGATTATTTGCGATATAGCCCCAACCGTCTAGAGGATAGACCCAGCATTCTATAGCAAAATTTCCAGCATCCCAATCTGCTGTAATTTCTTCGTAAGGTATAACAAGGTAATCTCCGGCATCGTCAAAATATGCGGAGCCTTCCTTGTCACCTACTTGAAAATCTTTGTTATAGAACGGGGAAAAACTAGATACCTTAGGTGCTCCGACAACTGAGATGTCGTGGGATTGAATGCTTGAATCAAAAAACCGATTCGACTGGCAAGCTAATAATACTGTGTCAAGGTCTGCGGTAAACTTCTCCGTTGGCGGCGTAAAATTGCTGTTATAGATAGCATTGCCTTTAATGATTCTTGCATTGGAAATATAACCAAGAAAAGATTGATTTGATCCTCTTGCTCTGCCAATTCTTAAACTAGCCGCAACATCAAAATTTGTTGTCAGACTGGTTGTCAAAATAACTTGACCATCGAGGAATACTTTTAGGACACTATTTTCTCGAGTTGCCGCGACATGATACCACCGATTCAAATCTATGGTTGTTCCTGTATCATACACTGTGCTGTTGACTTTAAATTTAATAGTAGAACCGTCAACATTAAAAGTAAATCCGTTATTGGTTGCAGAACTTTTCGAAAACAGTCCAGAGAATGTTTGAGTTTGTTTCTGATATATCCAAAGCTCCATGGAAAAATCTCCAGTTCCAAAATTAAGATCTGGATCATCTGCAACCAATAAACGACTGTCGTTGACGTCAATAAACATGCTCCAATTTTCAAGATATGGACTGAGTGTTGTCTGCTGGACATTACCTGCAGGTGTAATATAATCAGTAAAATATCTATTCCGAAAGGCGTCGTATAATTGTTTTACTTCTGACTGAGAAAGTTCTCTTTCAAAAAGCATCACAACATAAATTTTACCAAGCCACGGCTCAACATATCCATCGCCTAATAAAATTGTATCAACTGTGCTGTTAGCGTTTGGGTATGAATTAGAGTGTGTGGCTCCTAATTCTCCATTTTTGTACCATTTAACAAAAGAAGTTCCTCTAGTTAAGGTTATAGCGGCAATTTCATTTCCTGCTACTGTAAAAGTTGAATTACTACCTTGGTAATTTTGGGCATTACCTCCGTTTGTTCCATGGAAATAATTGAAGTCACCGCCAGGTTCATGTGTGATTGTTCCGTACCCGCCGTAAGCCTGATTGTAAGGATTTCTGCGATTTCCATCGCTTTCTTCTGGTTTCAATATCATAAAAATAGTTTGACCACTACCAAAGTTAAAAGCAGATCCGTCTAAGCTAATGTAGTCGTTGGTACCATCGAAATCCAAAGAGCCCTCATTCGCCGTATCGTACACAGGATTGCCAAAAATTGTGCCATCAGGTCCGCCTGCGACAAGATTCGACCAAACACCCGATGGTTGGTTGACAGCATCATAATATAATACCAAGCTATTGCGAATAATATCACGATGTTGTGATAAAAACACATTGTTTTGAATACCTGTCTGTGTGTTTGTCTTTATAAGTAAATCTGTGTTCTCAGCATATGAATCTTTTTGTTCTGTCTGCGGTTCCGATGAAATAATGATGGTGCCATCTGCACTGAAATGGATTAAATTCAAATAACCATTAAACTGACTAAATAAAACCTGAACAGAATCAATTTCAATAGCGTCGTTATTCGCCGTGTCAAATGTTGATTGTAAAACATTATCAACATAGAAAGAAAACGATTCTGGAGAAAACCTTATTTCGAAAATGTAAAATTTGCTTTGATCATCGAAGTCATATGCTATGTTTTGATTTTCAGCGGAACCATTGTACATCTTTTCCATTCGAGACGGATAAGCACTACCGCCAAACAGAGCATAATAATAATTATCTGTGATGCCGGTAACACTGTTGTACAATGTTATGGCATTTTGATTATCGCCGGGATAATCACCTGTTTTTTGAACAGCAACTTTGAAAACGCCTGTGGATAAAGAACCATCAAATGTATAGTCTAGAGTTTGGTTCCGATTATCTGCACCATTAAAGAATATCCAACCATTTCCTGAATCGTATGTAGCAGAAGTTCCGCTGCCGTTGACGATTGTGTATTGTGATAAAGTATCGGTAGAAAAATCATCTTCGTAGCCTAAAAATTGCGGTTCAGCAGGAGTTGAATCTGCCTGTGTAACATCTACTTCATTTATGGATACGGTCTCCGCTGGCGCTGATTGGTTTGAAATAATATTTTCTTTGCCCAATACTAACCCTTGGGTACTGTTATCTATATTGTAACCGAAGTTAATGCCTAGGTCATTTGTGGATTCTAACAAATAAAAACTAGATGTTTCAGGTTTTATCCAGGTTTCTATGGTAAAATTATTTGTACCAAATGCAAATTCTGCACTGGAATCGCTTACCAATGTGTCCCCATCGCCGTCAAAAAACACAGAAAGGTCATCTTCATAAGGAGAAAATGCAGTTTGCTGAGCATCTCCTAGAACAGAAATTGTATGCGACTGTGAACTTTTATCAGAAACAGTTGTATTTTGCCCACTGTTTTCTTCTGCTGGTTCTACTGCCAGCGCAACATCTGATGCTATTGGGGGGACAAAAATGCTTGGGTCAATGCCTGTGCTGTCCAAACCATACTGTGAATAGGTTATCGTAACCTCATTGGGAAGTTCATTGCCTGTAATCAAGCCAGCTTGCAAACTTTTTATGCTTGAGGAAAAAAATTTAGCATACTCTATTTCTGATATTCCTGTAGAGCGAACGGGTATTGGATCTGACACAGGATCATATATAAAACGGTCGTCATTTGGTATGCCTTTGATGTCAAAACCAAAAGATATAGTGACAGTTTTAACAGTATCACTGGTTGACATTAGAACCAAAGTCTCCTATCTTTTTCTACTTCAACTGTTTGACCCGTTTGCTCTTCGCCTGCTTGAACAGGGTTTCTATCTAGAGTTGGGTCGTTGTCCTGAGTTGTATCTTGTATTACTAATTCTCCGTTGGGATTGACTGACAACAAAAGGTTTTTAATATTTCTAAAAGCCCGCACTCCTACCGGAGTCCCCACAGTGCTTATACTAAATTCGGGAAAATTACTGCTGCTAATCTTATCATCGTAGTATTTAACCTCTATGTTTGGAGACGGTAGATTCTGATTATCCACCACCACATTCCTTGAAGATTCTCTGTCAACCAGCGAAGTAAATCCTAAAACATTGAAAGGTTCAGCTTCACTAGAATTAGTTCTAACTGTAAGATTCTCAATAAAGATATCGCTGGGATTGTCTCCATTCACTCTTGCTCCTAGTGCAAGTTTCCTTGTATTTGGTGTATTAAAGGTGCCATTCACAGTGTAAGATAAAACCTGTGAATCGTCTACATGCACAGTATAGGATGTATTATTTCTACGCAGAGAAATTTTATACCATCCTTGATTTACATTTGTAATTATATCTACATTTTCAGCAATATTCCAACTGGCATTATTACTGGAACTGTAAAATGCAATGTCCCCATCATTGAAATAAAACATAAATGGTGCATATCCTGCGTGCCCAAAACTTAACATGTCTCTGTCTTCAATGTAAGAATTTACATACACATCAAAATCCAAACGCCATTCTAGATCGTTAGAAAAGTCAACTGGCAAATAAGTTTCATCTATGATTGCATATTTGGTCCCTGTCAAATCTATGCTAGCAGAACTTTCGTTGACTGTGCTAGTGTTTACCGTTGCTCCATTATAAAGAGCGACATTGGTTCGTCTGTTATCGTCGAAAACAGCAGGATCATCAAAATTCAACAATAATACCGTGTTTGTTATATCTGTCAAAGGTTCTTGTGGTGGAATAAAATCTGCTGTGTATACGGCCGAACCTATTACAAATCTAACATCTGCCATACTACCGTTGAAATATGCATCATTCGCGGTGTCCCATCTACGCCCTAGATATAAATTATCAATGTCAAAGGTGCCACCTGATGCCCAAGTGCTAGGGCCACCTGATGAATCCAGCGTGCCATTAAGGTAAATGTTACACTGACTTCCGTCGAAAACAAATGCCACATGGGTCCACTCGTTCAATGATATTTGAGATGTAGATGATAACATATTCCAAGCCGAGCCATTATAGTATCCCATGCTGGGATATAATCCATTGGTTTCCATACTGGTGCCGCCTTGTCCCATTACAAAGGCATATACAATAGTTTCTCCTGATGCGGTGTATTGTTCACACATGATGCTCCCGCCAGTGCTTCTTGGATATAACCAAACTTCAAATGTAAAAGGAGTGGTAGAAGTTCCCAAAGAAAGGTTGGCCGCAGGGGTTATGGTTATAAATTCATTGTCATCAAATCTTACACTGCCTAAGTTTTGACCTGATGCATATCGCGATCTCGGATATGGACTGTCGTATTCTGCAGTAATGCCTTCTGATACTGTAACAGTTTGATTTTGACTGCTCAAATCCAAGATAAAAGATTTGCCTTCTATACTGGGCTGACAAGTCAATAACACCGTTCCACTTTGAGAATCTATTGCCTGTTCAGGTGTTTGAAAATCATTTAGGTATTTTGCAAAATTTGTTGTGATGTGAAAATCACGCATAAGACCTGAAAAATTTCTACCTAAGACTAGGCTTTGCTCGGTTGAACCATAATCAACTTCAACTGTTTGCGCGGCCTGGGTTTTAGTGCCGTTGATGTAAAAAGTATATTCATTGAAATATCTCGATACGGCTATATGGTTCCAGTCATTCAGTGTCAAAGTGCCACCACCTTGCACAGCAATTGGAGTAAAAACTCTGGTTACCTTGCTTTCTGTGCTGGTATCAGGTAGTGTGATAGTAAATGTTAATAATTTTAATCCTGTACGACTAGGATCTGTGTTGATGTTGATAGATGTAACTCCCGACTTTATCTGCATGGTGCCTGTCAATTGTCCACCCACAATATCTGCCGCGGTCACTCCGGAAATAGAATATGATATAACGGTTCCGTCTGATAATGACGGATCATTTACACTGTAAACAATTGCGTCGCCAAACTGTACGGCACTTGATGAAGCTAGAAGTTTGCCAGAAGTACCGTACTTTAATAAAACAACGCCGGTGCCGCCATTGCCTGCAGATCTTACTGTACCTGCAGTATGGCCATTGTGACCGCCACCGCCACCGCCGCCGCCGGTATTTGCAACACCGTCCGTTGAAGTTTTTACTGTATCGGTTGTTCCACCAGAGCCACCACCGCCTAGTCCGCCTGACCCCCCTGTACCAAATCCTGATCTGGTACCTCCGCCTCCGCCTGCGGCAAAATAACCATTTTCTCCATATTGGTCGCCAAAAATGTCACCATAGTAGAGTCCTACACCGCCATCTCCGCCTGTGACACCGTTTACTGCATCTGCTCCAACAGCACCTGCGCCACCACCACCACCGCCATTATTACTACTTGCGGGTAATCCACCATCATTGCCTTGTCCTGTAGTTCCACTACCTCCTATGCCCCCCTGACCGGCTCCTCCACCTGACCCTCCAGATAAACCATTGATTCTGCTATCGTTACCGCCGTACGCACCGCCTCCTCCTCCGCCTATTGCGGTGAACCCGAATGCTGAACTGTTTTCTCCTGACTCTCCAAGTTGAGAGGATGAGTTCCATGAAAATCCTCCTAGGCCTCCTGAACCTATTACAATATCATAGTTGGTATTACCACTTATTGAAGTAGTTCCATACAGCAAACCGCCAGCACCTCCGCCGCCGCCGATAACGCCAGCACCACCACCTCCACCAGCAACAATTAAGTATTCGACTTGATCTATACCCTGTGGAGCAGTCCAAGATGTCGTTCCTACATCTGTTATTACATCTATGGTTTCTTCAACAGGCACAGGAACATCGTCGTTGACTAAATTTACAATGTCTAGGTCTGTTACTCCGTCCGGATAAGTCACAGTGAAAGTTAGTGTTTTTGGAATGCTGTTGTTAGAACTGGTTTCTACTAATAAAAATGCTTGTTCTCCGTTTACGGTTAGTGTCCCGGTAAGGCTTCCCCCGTTTATATCAGAACTAGTTACACCCGTAATTTCATAGTTTATGCTAGCACCATCAGCAAAGCCTACAGCATCAATGTAAAACTCTAAGTCGCGGCCATAAACCACATCCTGTATTTCTTCAGCTGTGGGGGGTACACCTGGTTGTATAGGATCTAATTGTGTTAATGTTTGATAACCTTCAGTTGGTGGTGTAAAATTACCTGTGTATCTTGCTTCACCTATGGTTACCCTGTAATCTTCGATGTATCCTTGGAAGTAATTTCCTGGACTGCCACCGTTGGCCGCATCAAACTCGCCACCAATTGCAAAAGTTTGGCCACTAGGTGCAAAATTCAGGGCGGCTCCGTAGGTAAATGCAGAAACACCGTCCACAAATATTTCTACCTGCGATCCATCATATACAATAGCAACATGGTACCAAGTGTTAGCACTGGTAATTGAAGAACTGAGATTTCCTCTACTGCTATTGTTTACCCAAACATCGGGTCCACTCACGATCATATTATTATTGCCGTTGCCTGCGGAGTTCAGCGCAAAGAAATAATCGTTACCACTGCTGGGATTTCTAGTGAGATATAACCAGCATTCTGCGGTCCACGGAGTTCCTGATCCTATGCCGTTAAAAACTTCGTCTGCTCTAATGTAATCTCCGCTTCCGTCAAAGTAAACACTGGAGCCGGCATACTTTGTAACAGTGGTACTGGCGGTTGTATTGCCAAACAGTTGTATATCACTGTTGGCAGTAAGATCCCAGATGTTAGGATTGGCATAATGTAACAAGAGTTGAGTATCAGCATCAGCTTCTGTAACCGATGTAGGAACAGCGAAGTCGGCAGAATATTTTGCAGAAAATGTGACATGTGTATCGGTCATATACCCATTCATTACGCTTTGGCTAGAATAACCTATGGTAAAAGGCCTTGACTCCAATGAGTGCGATGAAGTCATGGTTCCTTGTAACACTCCGTTGAGATACATTGAAAACACATTCCCAGAACGCACCAAAGCAGTGTGGTACCACTGAAACGGCTGTATAGGGTCATTGCTTCTAATGTGCCAGGGATTGTAATTTCCGTCGCCGGAACTAAAAAATTCCAAGCGATAACTTTGATCAGGATTGACATAAAATAATGTTCTACCTACTCCTGAATTGTATTGACCGAAAAGATTGTGTCTCGCCACTGAATCAGTTTTGAACCAGGTTTCAAATGTAAAGTCTCCTGTGGCAGGCAACTGGAACCCTGGGTCGATACCGTCTCCACTTCCATCAAAAACTGCACTTCCGCCGTGTACAGTCAAATCATATTCTGCTTCAGGCTTAAAAATACTAAAAGGATAAGCCTTTGGACTGTTTCCGTACAAAATAGCGGCTGTATTATCGCTTTCGTCATAAATGTGATTTTGTCTTAGGGATAGAAAAATGGTATCAGCAGTTTTTTCTAAAAGGGCGGTAGGTGGTACAAAATTTGCAGTGTATATCGCCGAGGAGCTGGCTCTCATGTCAGTAATAAAGCATGGAGTATAATTACCAGGACTGCCTGCATTTCCTCCATCAAATTCAGCACCTACCGATAAGTAACAATTAGCAAATGAGGTGCTCCAAGTTGCGGAATTAGAATAAACTTCAACTCCGTCATGATAAACTTTTATTGTCGATCCGTCAAACACCAAGGCTACATGTGCCCATGTGTAAACATCTAAATTACTGCTGATGTTAAGATTTGTGCCATTAATATTAACATTGCCACCGGTGTATAAAAACACATTGCTTCCTGAACTTTTGGAATTAACACCTATTGGTATATTATCAGTGCTGGTAGTGGTATTTAGATGCATCCAAAACTCTAGTGTCCAAGGATCTGTTATATTGGTGAGTGAGTCCCAAACTTCGCCTGAGTAAAAATAATCATTCGAACCATCAAATCTATAACTCCATTTGTTAGGAGTCAATGCTGTCAATCCAGATTGAACAGTGTTTCCTTGAATTGTGAGAGATCTTTGAAATGTACTGGAGTCAACAAAATCGCTGTTGGTGCCTGTGCCATTTGCTCTCAGTAGAAATCTAGTTTTTTCAATGCTTTGATCTTGATATTCTATCCCACCTTCCTGAGCTTCGTTGCTTAAATTGCTTCTTAGTGGGGGGATAACTTTGGGATACCTTATGTAGATTACGCCTGATCCACCGGGCTGTGTATCAGATTGTGGAGAATCATCATCATAAGCACCTCCACCGCCGCCTGTATTGGCAACGGCTTGCTTGTCATAAGCACCTCCACCGCCCTTGCCGCCAGCCACACCACTGCCTGATGCAGTTTCGCCACCGCCGGCGCCACCTCCAGCAAACCAACTCTGTCCATCAATGACTTCACCAACCGGTCCAAACATTGAATAAAAATTATAGGTAATGCTTTCTAAGGTTACTTCGTTTAGTCCGTCACCCCCGTTACCTGGTTTACTGCCTCCGGGTCGACTACCTGGAGCTCCGGCACCGCCCCCACCTGCACCCTCGTACGGAGTGCCAGTTGTTGTTCCGCTGAGTTCGCCTGCGTTACCAAAACCCCCAAACACAGAAGCGGGTTGCAGGGCCAAACCTCCAGGATTGTTTGAACCACTGCTTGCTTCACCGCCGCCACCTGAGCCACCATCAGACCCTTGTGGAGTGCCGCTGTTGCCGCCGGCGCCACCGCCCAGAGCCCGCGATAGATCTGTGCCTCCAGAACTGGCAATGAAACTGTCGTCGCCGTTGGTATTTGCCGCACCTCCTGCTCCTACTTTCACATTGTAATTTCCAGTGCTAAACGACACTGAAGGTTGGAACAGTAAACCGCCGGCTCCTCCACCGCCGTCATCGTTGCCCGAACCAGCACCTCCACCGCCTGCTACTGTGAGAATTTCTGCTTCAAGGTTACCCACAACCTCTAAAGTGCTTTGAGCGGTATTTGTAAACTCATGCACGGTATACTCTATGCCGTTTTCCGTTATTTCGTAAGTGCGATCTCCGCCAAGTGCATAGGCCTGTGCAACTTCCTCAGATGATTCCTGAGCGGTCAATCCTGCCAGTCCTAAAAGCAATCCCTGATCTTGGGAATCAATGTTGTAACCTAGGTGCACTCCAAAATCTTCGCTGGATTCTAGCAAATAAAAACTGGAAGTATCAGGTTTGACCCAAGTTTCTATGGTAAAATTATTGGTGCTGAATGCAAAATCAGTGGATGAACCAATGCCCAAGGTTTCTCCTCCTTCAAACTGCACCGATAAATCGGTTTGGTATGGCGTAAATGAACTCTGTTGTGAGTCGCCTCCAACGGTGATGGTTTGATTGCTTGAACTTTTATCTGTAATGTCAGCATTGTTTTTGCCAGCGGATTCTTGGAATGCAAGCTCAAATGTAGAATCACTGATCAAAGGCGGAATATAAGTTTCCGGGTTAAGTCCGCTACTGTCTAAACCATAACTAGAGTAGGTTATGGTTACTTCGTGGGGCAATTCGTCCCCTGTTATTGACCTTTCATCGCCGTTTGCCTTTAGATTGATAGGTCTAAAGGGTACATTTATGGAAGAATTGCCTTTATAAGCAATGAAAGGCTCAATTTCTGTTATGGTGTTGAATATCGAAACATCTCTGCTTCTAAATCCTTCAATATCAAACTGAAAGATTGTTGTTACTGTGCTGACACCATCAGTGCTTGACATACTTCCTTATAGAGTAACACTGGAAATAATGCTACTGAACCCGCTGTCAATAATTTTTATAGGTACCTGCACTGCGGCGGTGGTGCTTGTGGTAACAATCTTGCTTTTGGTGTCATCATCGAATGTCATTGTAAATCCATCTATCACCAAAGTTACATCTGTTTCAATTCTATTTCCTTGTGCATTGATTGCCTCAAGTGTAAAGAAAGTGTTAATAGTGCTTCCTTGATAATTGTATGTATCATTTTCTGGAATTATTTTTATTGTTACAGGCAAAGTAGGAGTAATTAAATGTACATCTGCATGTCCGCTGGGACTATAAGCCACACCCCATATTCTATCGTTTCTGTCTCGACCTACCGCCCAAAATTGTTGCGCAATTACAGTGCTTTCTACCCATCCTGTTGCATCAGTAAAATTGTAAATGCCAAAACTGGTTTCATAAAATATTCCCATTAGCGTCTTAGCATCGTTTAGCCAAACAATATTTCTAGGAGTGGCGTTTAATTCTAAGGTGCTGTGTTCTATTAATTTTTTAGGATCTGTTGCATCTATTTCATAGGTTATGTAAGTTCTACGATTTTGGGAAGCATCAAGTGCTCTATATGCACCATGTAAGACAGCAAGCAGTAGAAAAGTTTTGCCTTCTGTGGTAAAGTGTTCATTATAAACTATGCTTGAAAGTCTGCTGTATTGTCCAAAATTGCCAGGAAGGGCTGAAAGATGAGAACTTGAAGGCGCGGCAGTATCCTGTGAATCAACTACACTAACATCTTCGTTTCTAACAACTGTATCATTGCTGAGATCCCACTGGAAAAAGAAAGGATGATAATTTTGAGCTGTGTCAAAATAAGGAACATACCAGCACTTATTTCCTGAACTGGTAGGATCGTCCATAAGTTTAGAAGCTAGTTTAGCTTGTTCTCCCATACTTGGTGCCGACGTGGATCTAGTACCTCCTATACTGGTTCCTGCGGCCGCTGGTGCCGCAGTAAATGTATACACATCAGTGGTTGTATTGTCGCTCATGTTATGTTGCACAACTTTATGACCATGATCGTCTGTAATTTCTGTGTAAAAATACAGAGGAGCACCTCCGGTGCTTAATCCTAAAAACTGATATGTATAATAAGATTCGTGGCTTCCAGCATAGGTAATAGATGCAAAATCAGGAAAAGTTCCTATTTTCACAGGTCTAATAACGCCGCCTGCTTCACTATAGTTAGCTCGATACATCGTATTTTCTGAAATTCCAGATATTGAGCTTTGATTAGAATCATAATAAAAAAACCAGGCAGGAAACTCGTTATAATTTGTAGAAAAATTGCTGTTATTTGTAAAAAAATTAGTAGTACCAAAGCCACCATATATTCTTGAAGGTCTTTCCTCGTAAAAGTCTTTGGTTGGATTTGTCCAAACAACTATGTCTCCATCACTAGTTCCTCCACTGTGGTTGGTCCATATATATGCTGATCGTTCACCTTCTTGAACTTCCTTTATTGCCCGCGCTGGATAACTAGGATTCATAGATGCCGCAAATGTAAAACTGATGTTGGTGCTAGGATGATTGCCTGTGTTTAGAGTATGTCTTACAAAAGAACTGTCTTTGGTTAAAGCCAGAGATGAATAAGTTACTCCGGCGTTATTGTAAGTTAATGAGTCTCCCGACGCATTATTGGACGCATTTCCTCCGTCGCCATTTGGCGTAGCAGTATTACCAATTTGTGAAATAGTAAATCCGTCTGTTCTTGTCACAAGACTGAATCCAAAGATAGGGCTCAGTGTGCTGAGATCGTGAGCGTCACCATAGATATAAATTATATCTCCATTTGATCTTGGATCTTCCCAAACAACACTTGTGCCAGTCTTGTTTGCTTGTCTTAATTTAGCCATTGCTTATCCTTTATTTCTTACAATTGTATTTTCAAACCAGTCAAATGCATCTTGCGCATTTTCAAAAAGATTGATTGGATTATCCTTCCAAGGTTGGCGTTGTATCAGTGTTTTAGTTTCGGTGCTGTCATCATTCGATATAATTTCGTATATTTTTAATTGTGTGCCATCAAATTCGCATTCAAATATGTTTGTAACTAACACCTCATTATCTTCTTCAATATACAGTGTTTTTTCAAAACGCTTGTTTTCCATATAGATTCTCCAAATGTATTTATAAAAAATTATCTACTGGTTTTAAATTTCATAAATTATGGTAGCATATAAGTCAGATCCGGAACTTGCTGATAAAATATCTACCGTAATAGCATCATCTTCGTTGAGAGTAATATCTAAGTCATTTATCTCATTGGCTGAATTACCGGCTGGTATGGTTATCTGTTGTATGCTAACTCCGTTTCTTTTTATATCAATAACAACATCAGAACCGCTTGTGGCTTCCAGTCTGGCTTTGATGGTTTTTAGCAAACTGGTGCGGTGGATGAATAAACGAACTGTGCCTGTGTTCGGTTCTAAATCACCTTCATAGAAATAGGTTTTAACAAACTGGGAACTTGCCAACACCGTGTCAACATCCACATCAATAAAAACCAATCCGTCTTCTGCGGCCTTCACTGCGATCAGTTTTCCTCCTTGACTGTTGTATGACGCGGGCGTATCTATCAAATCTATAAAGCGAACGCTGGCAGAACTTTCGGCAAATTCCAAACCTGTGCCTAAATTGTTTACCCGAACAAATTTGTTTTCTTCGCCGGTATAATTAGTTGGAGTATCAGTTAGTGCTAGGAAGTTTGTGTCTGCGGCCGCGGCTTCATCTGCAAAGATAATAGCATCACCCGCAGAATTTACTTTTAATATTTTGTCGTTTGCACCTGTGAGTGTTTCAGGAGTGTCCGTCAAATCAACAAAAGTAGAACTTCCTCCACCAGACCCTGCACTGCCTGTGAATCCTATTACACCTTGGCTTCCTACAAACCCCACTGAACCTGTAAAACCTGTTGCTACCTGCGGTAACTCTCTTAGAGCTATAACATCTCCACTGGCAGGTGCTGTGCTGAAGGTCAATAATGTTCCGGTTATGGAATAGTCCACAGTTGGTCTTTGTAAAACTCCGTTCAATGTAACAAAAACATTATCAGCGTCATAGCCTTCTGTGACTGTGAAGTCTACCGTGGTGCCGTCACCTGTGTAAATGCGTGTTTGGTAAGTACCTGCAATCCCTGGATCGCCCCTGCTTCCTGTAAATCCTCCTGCAGGACCTTGAGAACCAGTGAATCCTATTATTTTGCCTGTGTCCAGCCAAGATGATCCGTTCCATACATGTAGATTGCCAGTGTCTTCAGCCACAAAGCCGTCGCCTATGGCGCCGCCATAAGCAGGATCTAAACTGCTGGCAGTATCAACAGTTCCAACAACTCGCACACCTTCACCGGGATCTCCCTGGCTTCCTGTGAATCCTTGACTTCCAGTAAATCCTACGCTGCCTGTGAAACCAACACTGCCATTAAAGCCAGAAAGTCCTCGACTGCCTGTGAATCCTGTTCCATCAGCAATTTCAATTAATCCCAACATACTGCTGTGAACAGCACACTGATATACCAATGTGTCAGGTGCATCAAACGGCACACGATAAATTATGTAATCTGCACCATTATAACCATTAACTGGATCATTATTGACAGTTCCGGGCACAGCACTAGTATCGTTTGCTTCTAATCGCAGAGCAAAAGGATGCGATGCTTCTATATTACTTACATCGAAATAGTATAACTGTCCGCGAACCAAAGTAATGGTAGGGAAATCACCTGCATATCCTGTGATGTTATAATTAAATCCGTTGTTGGTAACTTCTACTAAACTGCCGCCTTCTATGCCGCGACTGCCAGTAAATCCTGTGCTACCGGTAAATCCAATGCTACCAGTATATCCTTGTAGTCCTTGACTACCTACAAATCCTATAGGTCCCTGGTCTCCTCTTTCGCCTTGAATTCCTGTATCACCTTGGGATCCTGTGAAGCCTCTTTCGCCTTGGCTGCCTACAAATCCAGTATTGCCCTGCGAACCTGTGAATCCACCTGTTCCATCAGAGCCGCCAGGACCTGGAGGGCCTTGTGACCCTGTAAATCCAATAATACCTTGATCACCTTGACTACCTGTGAATCCAATGCTTCCAGTAAATCCAATGTCGCCTTCGCTTCCAACGAAGCCTACACTACCAGTAAAGCCAATTTCTCCTTGAGATCCAGTAAAGCCAATTTCTCCTTGAGAGCCGGTAAATCCTTGGCTTCCTGTAAATCCACGACTACCTGCGAACCCAGTGTTTCCTTGGCTTCCTGTAAATCCACCTGTCCCATCTACTCCTCCAGGACCTGGAGGACCTTGAGATCCTGTGAATCCAATAATACCTTGATCACCTTGACTACCAGTAAACCCTAGTTCGCCGTCCTCACCTTTAGATCCTACAAATCCAGTCTCTCCTTGACTGCCTGTAAATCCTTGATCTCCTTGTGATCCTGTAAATCCACGACTACCTGCGAATCCAGTATTGCCCTGCGAACCTGTGAATCCACCTGTCCCATCTACTCCTCCAGGACCTGGAGGACCTTGAGATCCTGTGAATCCAATAATACCTTGATCACCTTGATCACCTTTACTTCCTGTAAAGCCTTGTAATCCCTGACTGCCAGCAAATCCTTGGATGCCTTGTATACCTTGATCACCTTGACTTCCTGTGAATCCTTGAATGCCCTGTGACCCTGTAAATCCTTGATCACCTTGTGACCCTGTAAATCCACGACTGCCTACGAAACCGGTATTACCCTGGCTTCCTGTAAATCCACCAGCACCATCTACTCCACCAGGACCTGGAGGGCCTTGCGACCCTGTAAATCCTATGGGTCCTTGGTCGCCTAAACTACCTGTGAATCCAATACTTCCAGTGAATCCAACCAGCCCGCGAACACCCTGACTACCAGCAAAACCTACACTACCAGTAAATCCCTGACTTCCTGTGAAACCCTGTGCACCATCTCCGCCTTGGTTGGTAATACTGTCCACACTGACCTTTTTAAAAGTATCAGCAGATGCATCGTATAATAGCACAAGATCCTGGCTGTCTACATCCTGTTCTGCCAGCAAATCTTGGCTGGTGATTACATCGGTTGTGATATCTGTTACAGTGGCTTCTATGGTTCGGTTTATCTTAATTGTGTCTGTGGTTGAATCATAGATTATTGTAATAGGAATAACAGGTCCATTTATTGTTATACCTGCACCGTCTGCTTCAACATCTGAAGTTGCATTTTTTGCCAGCGTGATGTTTTTGTCTTCTACTTCTAATGTGGTGGTGTTTAATGTTGTGGTGGTACCTTCTACAACAAGGTTCCCTGTCACTGTTAAATCAGAAGTGGCTATTATTTTTCCTGTACCAGAGGTCCTAAGTTCTAAATCAGCGTTAGATGCGGTAGTGGTAATAAAATTATCATCTATGGTGATATCATTTACATTTAACTGGGTTAGATCTACCTTGTTTGACCAAACCCTGTTTCCTTGAGAATCAGATGTCAGGACATAACCCGAGCCTTCTGGTAATCCAAGATCGGGCTCAGCATTGGATAGATCTAAAAACTCATTGCGATTTGAATCTAATTCAGATCCTGAGACCTTTTTGACTTTTCCGCTTATTAAACGGCCTTTATTCATTAGATGATTCCAATAAACTTAAAACTATGTTCAATCTGTCATTATGACTTGCAAAAGCCTTGAGAGTAGATCCTTCTTCAACTACCAATTTACCTGTAGTCGCTTCTGCGGCGTCGTTAGGCGGAACAGTGAATGCATTTAACATCACATAATCAATATCGTTTTTTCTCAAAATAAAAGTCACATCGGCAGGCTCGGTAGATATATTGGTAACTTGCGCACCTAGAATAATCCCTGTATAAGTCGCTGTTACAGAATAAATGGTTTGTTCTTGGTCGGTAAGTTCCACCGCTCGTGTTTTAAATTGATTTAAGGGTAACTGTTCGGCCATATTATTCTCCTATCGCCAAGATGTAAGGAGTTATTACAGCGAATAAACTCTTTGTAAAAGTCCTACCTTCAATGGTACCTGTGTTTCTATTTATTACAAAATCATTGCCAATCCTAAAATCGCCAAATTGATCGGTGCCGGTAAAATAAACTCTTCCTTGATTCACTTCAACCACTTGGTTGTCTACCAAAGGGGTACCGCCTAGATAAGGCAAAGCGTCATTAATATTGGTACCGGAGCCTACCCATTCAAATGTGTGGCCACTGGCAGTGATAAGACTAAATTGGTGGAAAGTTACCCGTGCTCCGTCCGCGATAGGACCGGGAACATTTTCCTCTAAAACCACAGTAACTTCATAGGCGTTATCTATAATTTCAGTGGTAACCGTAAATAGTGCTTGCACTGATGTTGCATCTTGTGCATCTCCTGGAGACACACTGGTATCCGCTGAAACACTGGAATTTTTTGGTGTAATTGTGACTCCAAGTATTAAATCGGATGATATTTGACTTAGGTAATTAAAGGTGTCGATAGTCGGTTGCTTTTCTTGGGCACTCACTTGTAACTCACCGTTAATATAATATTCATCAGCGGCATCGGCGGTTTGACTATTTCCGCTATATAGCACATCGTAAATAATTGCATCGACAATTAATCCAATATCTCTTCTACACTTCGTACTATCATAAGTTAAATTAGGAAATGTTTCGGTGATAAATGCTATTCCTTCCTCTTCTAAAAATGCTTTGTTGTTTTGCAAAATTTGTGCAGTGCGTGAGACAGAAGCGTCAACTGCTGTGGGATCAGGATAAACCAAAGAAGGTAAGTTAGCGTCGCCATTGGATATAACATCAATCACGATATCTAAATTGTTTGAAACAGCGGTGGTTTCAGGAGTTCCTACAAATATTGGGTCTTTAGCTATTTCATCCAAAAGTTCTTGTTTTACAAACTCAAGCACTGTAACATAATTTTGTTGTTGATCCGAAAATAAACTGCTTTCATAGGTTCCTAATCGATAGCTTCTTGCTGCTGCAACAGTTTTGTAATTTGTACCGAAAACCATATCGTCTGCCACAGCATCTAGTATTAAGCCTATGTCTCTTGAGCATTTGAATTGGTTAAAATCAAATTCAGGAAAATTTTCATTCAAAAAATCAATTGCATCTATTTGAATTTTTGATTTCGCATCCAACACAATATTTCTTAGATTTCTTTTGGTGCTGGTTTCAGTTGTAAAGTCTGGTCCTTGTATCTCCGTGCCTGCACTTTCTCTAATAACTGTACTAGATGCCACTGTGTAAAAAGTAGAATCACCTTCAAATAAGACTGCATCACCTACATTGGCTCTTTGTTTTAAATTTTGTACTACAAAAGTATCACCGCTGGTTTCTCCGTCAACGGTGCCTTCATATAAAGGATCACTGACACCGTCTGATTTGAGTCCAAAATTACCAAAAGAACTATTTGAATTGGTTATGCTACAAAAGCCACCGTTTTCGCACAAAAATGCAACATCAGTTGCTATGGTAAACACAGAAACTAATTGAGTGTTACCTCTATTCAACATGTGTATTCCTATACCGCCCTGATTGTATTGTGTATAAGCATCTACCACCATACTTCTAAGGCCTTCAACATGAGCACCATCAACCCTCATACCTGTGCCAGTTGTGGTCATTGATGTGCAATTTTGTACATAAGGACTGGTATGAATGACACCAGCACTACCATCAGGGTTAAAAGCCACCGCGGCACTCGGAGACTCGTGATCTTTAAAAGTCATATTAGAAATATAAACAGCATTGTCTACATAAAACAGGTCTTGTGTCCTATTTGAAGGTCGCACAATTGTTGTGCGAAGGTTGTCGCCCACTATGGCCACTCCCTCGGGCACAGACAGTGGATTGTCTTCGGTATAATCCCCGCTTTTAACAAAAATAGTGTCCCCATTTTCTGCAATTGATAATGCAGACTTTATGGTCAACTTAGATGTGTTAAGAGATAATCCATCATTGGCATCATCTCCGCTTTTGCTAACATATAAAACATTATCCACGGCGATGTTGCCTATGCTTCCAGTGAGTCCAGTGCTTCCTACAAAGCCCCTCAAGCCTCCGTAATCCAAACTATTCCACGGAGTGAGACCGTCACCTATCTTGAATAAATCGGTGTCTGTTTCAATGCCCATTTCGCCTTCTGCGAGTATGGGATTAACAGAAGCCCATTCTGTTTCTGTTCCTCTTCTAAATTGAATCTGAATTGCCATAGATTAGTTACCTGTTTAACATATTTATTCTTGTGTGACACCGCCTGCGTCTATACTTTCAATACCTCCGTAATTAGAATCGGGCTGTCCTCCATCAAAATTACCAAACGCTCCGCCTAACCCTGAGCCGGTGCCTCCACTTCCTGTAAACCCTCTAGGTCCTTGTATAACCCCTACATCAATCCAGCTAGCACCATTCCAAACATACAGTTTGCCTGTGTCTTCAACTAAAAATCCTTCACCAATAGCTCCAGCAAAATTTGTGTCTAACTCTGTTTCAGTTGAGACAGTGCCTGATATCTGAACACTTGCTCCAGTATCGCCTTTACTGCCTGTAAAGCCTACCGCACCTCTACTTCCACCAAAACCCTGGAAACCTCTGCTACCTGTGAATCCTAAATCTCCAGCACTGCCTGTAAACCCTTTGTCAGCCGCCGCACCGGAAATACCTTGGCTACCTGTGAATCCTATACTACCTGTGAAGCCAATATCGCCTCTGCTTCCTGTAAAACCGCTTGCTGGAAAATTAGCACTTATAATTAATTTTTGAGGATCACTGTTGGCATCGGTTGTTAAGATTATATTATCGCCAGCGACTATGTTAACCGTGTCTAAACCTTCGGCAATCAGGGTATCTTGACCATCTACTTCCCAAAATTTGAAAGTAGAATTCATTTTTATTTTAACTGCGCCATTGCCTAAATCGTCTAAGTCAAATCCGCTTTCGGTATCAAATCGTAGAGTGTTTACATCTATCACAGTTTTAGAAGCTATATCAAAGTCATCAATTAAACTAATAGTTAAATCGGCTGAATCACCTTTGCTGCCAGTAAATCCTTGACTTCCTGAAAAACCAACACTACCTGTAAATCCAACGCCCTGACTTCCTGTAAAGCCGATGCTGCCAGCAAAACCAGAGCTTCCACTAAAGCCTTGACTACCTGAAAACCCTAACGATCCTGTGAATCCTATTTCTCCTTGGCTTCCAGTGAAGCCTTGGCTTCCGGTGAATCCTTGTTCACCCTGACTGCCTACAAATCCGCTTTCACCTTGACTTCCAGTAAATCCTGCGCCTTGCGAACCAGTAAATCCAATGCTACCAGTAAATCCGCTTTCACCCTGGCTTCCAACAAATCCTGCGCCTTGTGAACCAGTGAATCCCTGAGAGCCTTCACTGCCTGTGAATCCTTTGCTTCCTGCGCTCCCAGTAAAACCAATGCTGCCTGTGAAACCAGTTTCACCTTTTGATCCAGTATAACCTTTTAGGTCTTCAAATACAAATTCGCCAAATTTAAAATTATTTGCTGTACTTAAGAATATAATGCTAGAAGTTTGACTATATGGAACCTGATATAAAACTTTTCTTTGAGCAAGGCCAGTCAAAGAATCTGAAGTTAGTCCTTCTACTTCTTCTGCTGTATCAAATAAATCTGTCCTGATGGCTATAGAATTATCTTCAGGTATGCTAGTAAAGTCTAATATGTAAGCTTGGCCGCGAATAAGCGACACAGTTGGATTCAAATCATTGCTGCCTGTAATGGTAATATCATTCTCGTCTGATATGCCAAATTTTAGTTCAATTCCTCCCTGACTTCCAGTAAAACCATGGGAGCCAGTAAATCCAAATGAACCTGTAAATCCAAACGATCCAATGAAGCCAGTAGACCCAACAAAGCCGGTGATCCCACGACTACCAGTAAATCCTAAACTACCTGTGAATCCGAAACTACCTATAAAACCAGTTACACCGCGACTACCAGTAAAGCCGATACCTATACTACCAGTAAAACCCTGGAATCCTTGTTGTCCCTGAGGACCTTGTATACCTTGTGATCCCACGAAGCCTCTGCTTCCTGTGAATCCTCTAAACCCTTGGTTTCCTGTGAAGCCCTGGCTTCCTACAAATCCGACGGATCCGGTGAATCCAGTGTCACCTTTGTCACCTTTGTTACCTTGAAATCCTTGTGATCCAACAAATCCTTTACTTCCTGTGAACCCTCTAACACCGATGCTACCAGTGAATCCGCGATCACCCTGAGAACCCGTATATCCGCCTGGATCACCTTTGTCGCCCTGTGAACCTGTGAATCCTATGCTTCCTGTGTAACCAAGAGCGGCAAATGCTCCATCTAAGCCTTGCGACCCTGTGAATCCTGTTAATCCTAAACTGCCTGTGAATCCAGTTATACCGCGGCTTCCGGTGAATCCGTCTATGCCTTGAATACCTTGGCTGCCTGAGAAGCCAGTATCGCCGCGACTACCAGTAAATCCTAATGCGGCAAACTCACCAGGAATACCTTGATCACCTTGACTTCCTGTGAATCCTCTACTACCAACAAAGCCAGTTTCTCCGCGTATGCCTTGTATGCCTTGGCTCCCTGTAAAACCTCTGCTTCCAGTAAATCCAAGACTTCCTGTATATCCAAATTCCCCTTGACTGCCAATTAATCCTTGACTTCCTGTAAATCCTTGGCTTCCTGTAAATCCGCGAACACCAATGCTACCGGTAAATCCTCGATCACCTTGAGATCCAGTGAATCCATCTGGATCACCTTTTTCTCCTTTACTTCCTGTAAAACCGATTAATCCTCTGCTTCCAGAGAATCCTATGCTACCTACAAAGCCAGTTAAACCTCTGCTGCCTGCAAATCCTTGGCTTCCTGTATAACCTAGTGCGGCAAATTCACCGGGGATACCTTGTTCACCTTGGCTGCCTGTGAATCCAATTTCTCCTTGAATACCTTGCACACCTTGAATGCCTTGAGACCCTGAAAATCCTCGACTACCAGAGAACCCTATAGGTCCAATATCGCCTTGCGGACCTTTTACATTGCCTACCGCAACAGGAGTATCGTCTTCGTATAAAAGTGTTAGGTTACCGTCTTCGTCAACTTCTGCATCTGAAAATCCTAAACCTTCACTACCTGTGAATCCCTGCGGACCTTGACTTCCTACAAAGCCTACGCCGCCGCGGCTACCTGTATATCCTAGAGCGGCAAATTCACCCGGAACACCTTGACTGCCTGTGAAGCCAATTTCCCCTTGAGAGCCCACAAAGCCAGTGTCACCACGACTGCCTGTGAAGCCAGAACTTCCTGTGAAACCTCTGCTTCCTACAAACCCAAGTGGTCCTTGAATACCTTGAGAACCAGCAAATCCTCTGCTACCTGTGTAACCACCCGGATCACCTTTTGACCCAGTAAATCCAGCAGGACCTAAGTCCCCTTGGAATCCTTGATCTCCTTGGAACCCTTGTGAACCTGTGAAACCTAGAGGACCTTGAACTCCTTGATCGCCTCGATCACCTTTGCTTCCTACAAATCCAACTGAGCCTGTGAAACCAATAGGTCCTAGATCACCTTGTGGTCCCGGAACACCTTGACTGCCTGTGAAGCCTATGCCTTCACTTCCAGTGAAACCAACTGAGCCGGTGAACCCTAATGGTCCTGCGTCACCTTGTGGTCCTGCTGAACCTGTGTAGCCTTTGGCTTCTACAAAAGTAATGATGCCAATCTGTGTTGGATCTTCCACACTTTGATATACAATATAATCTTGAACACTTTGCGGAACTTGATATCCAATTTTTGTTCCACTGACACCAAGTTGGGATCCTGAAGTCATACCGTCAATTTCTGAAATCGTGTCGTCAGGTACAACTCTAAATGCGATAGCATCGTCGGCAGGAATATTGGTTAAATCAAATATATAGGTTTGACCTAAAATTAATTCTATGGACGGATTGTTGACGCCTACATTATTGACACTGACTACATTATCGCTAATATTGAAAATGTATTGAATGCCACCTTGACTGCCTGTGAAGCCTGTGTCACCTTGGGAGCCTACAAAGCCAGTGACACCTTGACTTCCAACAAAGCCAGTATCCCCTTGGCTACCTGTGAAACCTTGATCACCTTGGCTGCCTGTAAAACCTTTGTCAGCGGCTGTACCAGGAATACCTTGACTTCCTGTAAACCCTTGATCACCTTGACTTCCACTAAATCCTTGCAGTCCTTCCGAACCTGTAAAGCCTTGAGAACCTTGACTTCCTACAAAACCTCTACTTCCTGTAAATCCTTGCCCTGCTGTTGCTTCTACTTCTTTGACTTCTAGTGTAAAAGTTCTTGATGCTGTTTGTGGAACACTGTCCGATAATGTTATTGTAAAACTCTCGCCTGCTACCAAGATAGTAGGTGTACCTGTAATAAATCCAGTACTGGTGTCAAAACTTAAACCTTCGGGTAACACAGTGGGTATAATTTCATATGAGATATCACCGAAGCCGCCGCTTGGCACCACTGGTTGAACATTAGCTTCAACATTCAAACTCAAACTGATCGGATTGTTGGTAAGCACCGCAGACAAAGCAGGCGGCGCTTCAAAATTTACTGTTAGATTAAATATTCCTGTTTCTGAAGTTCCTGCTTCATCAGTTACGGTAATAGTGAAATCTGTAGCGGAAATTTCTTCTGTAGGAGTTCCCGATATGATTCCAGTAGATGTGTTTAGTGTAAGTCCCTGTGGTAAACTTGGACTTATAGCAAAAGTTAAGTTCCCTCGACCTCCAGTTGCACTTACAGGTGTGATCCCATTAGAATCCTGATAAATGGTAAGGATGAAAGTGGCATTATTTACGGTAGTAACAAGTGGTGCAGGATCAACTGTTATAGAAAAAGATTTAGAACTAGTTGCGGAAATTATGTCCGTGGCTGTTACCGTGTGATTTGTAAGATCAGCAAAGTCAACTGGGGTACCACTTATTGCTCCTGTGTCAGCATCAAAAATTAAGCCACTGGCTAAAGGGGGACTAATGCTGAAAGTAATTTTACCTTCGCCGCCTGTGGTACTCACTGGAACAAAAGAAGAGACACTTTGATCAGAAACAAAAGTATAATTAGGTTGATCTAGTACGGTATCTAATGCAGGCGGTATTACAACTTCAAGATCAAATACTTCGGTTGCGGAATTTCCTGCGCTGTCACTAACCGTTATTGTAAAGGTTGTATTGGTCAATGCGTCAGTTGCGGTTCCACTAATGCTCCCTGTTGAAGAATTTAAACTCACACCACTGGGCAAAGTAGGAGTTATGCTAAACGATAGAGGAGCGGTGCCACCTGTGGCGCTAATTGGAATAAAAGTCTCAGGACTGGCATTTCTATCTAATGATTTTGAGGCAATATCCTGCGACAATTCCAGTGGCGGATCCACAGTTTCTAATGTAAAAGTTTCACTGCTGGTTTGACCTATTCCGTCAGACACTGTTATAGTGTAATTTTGATTTGTCAGCGTGGTTGGTGTGCCAGTTAATCTACCATTGCCTTGATTAATACTGATGCCTGTGGGTAGGCTAGGAGAAATTGCAAAACTAAAACTACCCACACCTCCACTTGCTGTTACAGGTGTTACGGTTAAACTTTCTGTAAATCGCAGAGCTGAGATACTTGGAACTACCAGAGTTGTGTCTAGCGCAGGAGGCACAACAATTTCTATAAAAAATGTATTCGAATCAGTTTGTCCTAGATCGTCTGTAACTGTGATAGTAAATTCTGTTTCGGACAAATTTTCAGTTGTATTTCCACTGATTCTACCAGTAATTGGATTCAGTGTTAGTCCAGCAGGCAAACTGGGTGTAATAGTGAATGAATAAGGTTCTGCACCACCTGTTGCTGTCACAGGAGTGAAAGGTGTAATATCCACTCCAGAATATAGTAATGAACTTGCCACCGAACTGTTTGCTTCTAAAGGAACAGTCGTAACTTCTAAATTAAATGTTTCGCTGGATTGTTGTTCAGCTTCATCTGATACAGTAACAGTGTGTGTAGTCAAAGCAGAAAAAGCAGAAGGTGTGCCTGTTATTTGTCCGGTACTGGTATTAAAACTTAATCCGTCTGGAAGACTTGGAAATATTTCGAAAATCAATGTACCAAACCCGCCGAATGCTGAGACTGGAGTAAAAGGTGTTATTTCAACTTTTTCTACCACTGTCCTTGAACTTACATCCTGCGAAAGTTGTAATGGAGCCGGTTCATTAACTGCTAAAGTGAAAGTCTCACTACTGGTTTGTCCGATTGCGTCTGTTGCTGTGACCGTGAAGTCTGTCGGCGATAAACTTGTTGTGGGCTTGCCGGTTATTTGTCCTGTATCACTGTCGATTGATAGACCATTAGGTAGATCAGGACTTATAGAAAATATTTTGTCCCCGTCTCCTCCTGATGCTGTTACAGGAGTGAAAGGAAAAATAAGAACATTTTGAGTAACAGTTCTTGTTGCAACTACCAATAATGTTGTTACCAAAGCAGTTTGTACAGTTAAGGTAAAAGTTTTGGAACTGGTTTGGCCTGCTTCATCTGTGACAGTAACGGTATGACTAACATTATTTGCATTTTCTGTAGGTGTACCTGTAACTTGTCCATTGCCTGTGTTAAAAATTAAACCATTTGGTAAGGACGGGGTGACCGAAAAGGTTTTAGTGCCAAATCCTCCACTGGCAGATACAGGTGTAAATCCAGGTTGTTCGGTATTCTTCAACAGAGTGTTGTCAGCACTTAAAACAGTAGTATTAAGAGTTGGTAATGAATTTACTCTTAGAGAAAAACTTTCACTGCTGTTTTTTGAAGGATTATTAGAGTCAGTTACGGTGATAACATAGGTTTGAGGGCTGCTCGACTCTGTAGGTGTTCCTGTAATCTCACCACTTGAACTGTTCAAAGTTAATCCTGCAGGCAACGAAGGACTAATATTAAATATTAAGGGCTCTATCCCTCCTGTTGCTGTAACAGGTGTTACTGGATCAATTTCGACGGTATTAGTGAAGGTTAAATTATTCTGTTGTAAAACTGTGATAACATCAGGTGCAACGATTTCGAGAGAAAATTGTTTACTGCTTGTTGTACCGTTTGCATCAGTCGCCGTTACGGTAAAATTAGTGGCTCCCAGTGAATTGTCAGGAGTGCCTGTAATTTCACCATTGGTTGTGTTTAATGTTAAACCTACAGGCAAACTAGGAGTCACACTAAAACTTAATGGTACACTACCTCCTGTGGCACTTACCGGTGTGAACGCAGTTATCTGTTCTTGTTGTGTCAAAGAAACATTTGCATTATCTAGACTTGTGGTAAGCGGTATGCTACCGCTGTCAACAGTCAACCTAAAGGTAACATTTGCAAATTGTCCAGCCGCATCTGTAATAGTAACTGTATAATCAGTGGCCGGTGCGGCTTCTGTTGGTGTTCCCGAAACTGTGACAGTGACGCCGTTAAATAATGTATTAACTCCGCCGACTTGCTTAGTAACAACTCCTGTGCTCTTAGATATTGATAACCCAGACGGTAAAGCAGGGCTGATGCTTACATTTAATCCTTCCCCAACTATTCCGTGTCCGCCGAATGCACTGATTGGACTGTAATTCAAACTGTTACCTTCTGTGACAGACTGAGTGCCTACCAACAACTCTCCAGTAACATTAGGTGCTGGAACAGGCACTACAGGAGTAGGATCAGTATATTTTGCCCAAAGATTAAACGCCGCAAAAAACCCAGTACCCTGTCGTAAAACCGTGACAGAATTATTTTGGTTTACATAGAAATCACCTATGTTATAATCTGGATCAGCACCATTTGGCGGCGATGCTGGATACGGTGCATAATAAATTGTCATACTGTATTTATTGGAGTATTAATTTCTAACTGTGAGGTCAAGCATAGGAAATGGAAAGGGTGTAGGATCGAATCCAGGGTCAACCGTAATAAAAATACTTTCGGTGTTGTCGTCATAGTAATAGTCGCCCGGTCTTAGATCAAAAGGTGAAAAACCATTTGCAATGTCGGCATTAACAAACATTCTAGGAGCTTTGGTTTCTTGAATGCTTCCATCAGCGAAAGTCAATACGCCGTCTTGGCCAATGGTAATATTTTGTCCGGTGACACTTTGAAAAGTAACCTCGTCTAACTCGCCTACTGCTTGTCCAATAGAAATATTATAAGTAACAGCACCATTGTCATTTTCAACTTCTTCAAAATCTACACCTGTGCCGTTGTTTATTCCTTTGACATAGTCTCCGGGTATACCTTGGCTTCCAGTAAATCCAACGCTACCTGTAAATCCAAATGACCCTGTAAAACCAAATGATCCAGTAAATCCCGAACTGCCGGTAAACCCTTTTGGATCTGTGAAAGTAATAGTTCCAGCGTTATTGTTGTTGTTCACATTTACATAGCTTATCGAACCATCTAAACTAGGAGATACTCTGAAACCTACAAACTCGCCAAAGATACCTTGTTCAGAGTTTTCTGGGAATCCGTCGACAGTTTCTCCGATTTGAAATTGTTGTGTTCTAAATGCAATCTTATCATTTTCTGGAACCTGTGTAAGATCTAGATAATAAACTTGGCCTTTAACGAAAAATATATCTGGATTAGGTTCGTCATAACCTTCAATAAAGGTCTGGTTATTAACTGAAGTAAAGGTTAGGATATTTCCGCCTTGGCTACCTACAAATCCTTGGCTTCCGGTATAACCAATGCTACCAGTAAATCCTAGCTCCCCTTGGCTACCTACAAACCCCGTCTCGCCTTGGCTCCCACTAAATCCAATTTCCCCTTGGCTGCCCGAAAAACCTACACTACCAGTAAATCCTTGACTGCCACTGAAACCAACTTCACCTTGGCTACCACTGAACCCTATAACACCTTGGCTTCCCGTGAAACCTAGCTCCCCTTGGCTACCTACAAATCCTTCTGAACCAGTAAATCCAATTTCCCCTTGCGAGCCAGTAAAGCCAATTTCTCCCTGACTTCCAGAAAACCCTATTCCTCCCTGACTTCCAGAAAACCCTGTATCTCCTCTACTTCCTGAAAATCCAATTGACCCTGTAAAACCGATTTCACCTTGACTGCCAACAAAGCCTATAGGTCCTTGACTTCCGGTTAATCCAATTTCACCTTGAATTCCTTGTGAACCTGTGAAGCCTATAGATCCAGTGAACCCTTGCTCACCTTGAATTCCTTGTGAACCTGTAAACCCTATAGATCCGGTAAAACCTTGCTCACCTTGCGACCCTGTAAATCCTAATTCACCTTGGCTGCCAACAAATCCTACAGAACCTGTAAACCCTTGAACACCCTGAGAACCAGAATATCCAATTGATCCAGTGTAACCTATTTCTCCTTGGCTTCCAGTAAATCCTGAGCTTCCAGAAAATCCTTGTTCACCTTGACTGCCTACAAACCCTTGTAGGCCTTGACTGCCTGTGAATCCTTGCGGGCCTTGAGGTCCTACTACTGACCCTGCATTTATCCATTCATTGCCATTCCAAATATAAAGTTCGCCGGTATCTTCTGTGATGAAAGCGTCACCATCTGAACCGCTATGTGCCGCATCTAAGTTGCCTGAATTTGGGACAGACCCTTGTATGTTTAAAACAGACGAACCAGAAGATGATCCTCCAGCAAAATTTGCCTTTATCCAATTAGGAACTGCATTAGGTCTACGACCGGTTATAAGGTCTCTTACTTCGTTGGCTTGAGGCTTGTATTGGTAATAACTTCCACCTTCAATTACTGTACCTTCTTGGGTATAACCGTTTTCTACATATACCAACATCCCTGGTTGCACCCTTGCTCCAGGGATATCGGTCAATCTGTCGTTTTCTAGACCTGTAATATATCGAAGTCCACCGCGAACTTGTGAATCTAATACAATAGGATGGTCACCTGATGGAATCCAGGTTCCAGGCCAACTGTTAAGGGTTAAGCCGTCATATTCTTCAGCCATTCATACTCCTAAGAAATACTGACATAGGTTTCTCCTGGTTGGAGTGTGATACCATAAAGAGTGTAGCCAACAGGCACATAACCGCTTGGCGGTGATTCCGGTTCAATACTCACACTATTTTGTACAAAAGCAACATCACTTAGTAAGCTCGCACTTGCGCCAGTTTTAAATTCAGAAGGCTGTGTAGCGGTAGATCGCACACCAAACCAAAATCCCTGAGGCGAATTAGATGGATTATTGACAAATGAACTGAATGTTCTTTGATTATTGTTAAGCACATTTACTCCATTTTCAAAATTATTACCAAACACTATTTGGTTATTAGAAGGTGGGCTATTTGTGCTTTGGGTAAACAACCAAAAACTTGGATATGAAAAAGATGCCGAGATTACAGTGTCAGTAGCATTGTCAGTGACTGAGTATTCGTTTCCGGTAACTTCAGCTGGTCGGGTAAATTCAGTTGAGACACTTACACTTCTTCCTGTGGTATTTGATGGTGTTAACGGTTCGGAGAAAGTAAAGGTTCCACTTCCGTTGGTGTTTGAAACACTTCCGCCTTCAGCACTTACTGTATGTTGTACATTAGAGTTATCAGAAATCCCTGTTACGGATACGCTATAATTTGTCTGGGCATAAGGTTGCAAAAATGTGTTGCCGCTGAGGTTAAACATAGATATAGACACATTTGGATTTCTCCAAGTTACTGTGAAGTTAGCTGTATCACCTGCATATGGTGCCTCTGTCCCGTTAGTTTCGCTATTGAACACAATTCTTCCACTGGCAGAGCCTCCTGAAAATCCAGATGTGCTAGATGGTGTAATTACAGCATTTTGATTGGTGGTAAAATCTTGGATCCAGTCAACTCCTGCATCAGGAATTGAACTTTGATTACCTGCGGTGAAGAGGCTAATATTGTCTGTGACAGTGCCTGCCAGTTCAGTTACGCTAGAAACACCTGAGATATATTGAGTTTCAATGTCATCTGGATTGCTAACATTTACTCTAAAGCCTGTGCATGCGACATCCCAATTCAAAGTAGAGCCGGGTAAGGCAGTTGCATTTAAAACTGGCGTAAATGTAGCCAAGGTAAGAACAAAATCATCTCCTTGAATAGCCGCTGATCTAACAGTGTTGACGGTCGTGTTCTCTCTAAATCCTGTTAGTCTTCTGGTGTTACCGTCGTCTGTAAACACTAAATTACCTGAACCAAGAGCAGATATTTTTACTACGCCCGAGCCTAGATCTTCAATGTCTAAAGTTTGGGTGTCGAAATTTAGTGTAGAGATACCTGTTATCTGATTAGAAACTGTGTCGTCTGCGGCAATTTCATTCAAAGTAAAACTGCCTGATCCACCAGAACCTAAGTTTAGATTTGGATTGAGTTCTACTAAGGAAACTCCGTCTGCATGTTCTGTAACAGAAAACATGTCTGTATTGAACAGCATAGTGTGAGAAAAAACTTGGTCACCAACGTCACTTGTAGCAGTGTTGATCTCTCCAACAAATGTACTTCTTAACGGAGGACCACCTGGAGTTGCTCCGTCACTAACTCTCAGCGCACCGGTTATGTCATCTAGAAATAATCCACCTGGTTCGCCTACGAAATCTGCAGAGTTTACCTTTTTATAGCTTGACCATATTTTGCGTACTGCCATGATGTACTACCCTCAATATTCGTCTTCATCATCGTACTCTTCATCGGTTGTCAATTTATCGATAACTTTGGAATCTTTGCCTTGAGAATGTTTGTTCAATTCTATTTCTTGTTGCAGGGGCGGGACAAAGATAGGTTCTTGATCTAATTCTTCAGGATCGCGAGCATCTTCGTCATTGTCTGTATCTACATCAACACTGCCGTCACTGTTCATTTTGATATTAATTGGAATATTGATCGTAAACTCTTTTGCTCGCATTACATGCTCCATTTATAGTATTTATACTGTGTCAGTCGTGCAGAAAGCAACAAAATGATATATTTTCCACCCACAATATATAACTCTACGGTGTCTTGTCGATAAAGTAAGGGGCCACAACAACCATGCCTGCATCATTTGTGCCCGAACCTAAGTCGCCGCCTATGCCAAATATCAACTCACTGAGTGCGAATCCTGTGCCAGCACCAAACTTGTCATTTTCAGC
>Ga0102945_1000094_pt1 | contig 31882 bp, 28 predicted proteins | sample SalPonred_H2O_MG_FD_78207 | JGI IMG/M metagenome (GOLD analysis project Ga0102945, IMG submission 78207) | Salt pond water microbial communities from South San Francisco under conditions of wetland restoration - Salt Pond MetaG R2_restored_H2O_MG ...
CGGGTGGGATTGGTGCTCCAAGGTCTCCATGAAAACCAGCGGCAAGTCCGTGACCTTCCGCGGCAACTGTGACGGTGGCCGGTTGAAACTCACCGGAACCTGGCGCAAACGCTCCGGTGATTTCAACGTCCGCGGATCCCTCGGCCGGGACCGCGTGAAACTGTCTGGCACCGTGAACAACATCGCGTTGTTCCGCGGCTCCATCGACGGCCGGTACGTCGATATGGACGGATCCGAGTTCGGTAGCGGCTGCGTGATCAACGGCTGGATCGGTGATGACTACGACAACGGGCACTACGGAAGCCTGATCGGGCGCATGTGCTCGCTGATGGCCTACAACTAGCCCGCCGTTCCGCCTAGCTCGGTTCGCTCGTGCGGTTCATCCTGGGCCACGGCAGGTACTCAATGTCAGTGATCTGCCCGTCGCACACCTGACGGCACGGTCGGCAAAACGCTCGACCTGCGAGCATCCGCTCGTTGATGACGATCTGCCCCAGCCTGCCCTCGATCCCGCACTGCCCACACTGCCGCGTCACCAAAGCCAGGCGCCCTAGTGACGATTCCAGCAACTTCTCATACTCCATCTCCCGCACTTGCTGCTGCCAGTCACGCAGCACAAGCGGCCACGCCTCGTTGAGGTGATCGCTGATTTCTTCCACCAGTTGCAGGAACGCTTCGTGCTTCTTCTTACTGCTCATTCGATCGCTTCGCTTCCGTGTCGTAACGTCATGGCTTTCGTGGTGACGTTGTTTCCCTACCCACGATACCCGGAAAAAGGCACGACCTGACGGGCGAGAAAGCATTGAAATACAAAGGATTCTTAGCGTCATAACTTTTCGCGCGCCATAACTGCTTAGCGTCATAACTTTTCACGCACGACACGCGCTACGAGCGTGCACCGTGCACACCGACGAGGCTGGTGGCAGCGTCACCTGCGTGTGTTCACGCAGCTGCACCGGGTTCGTAACGGCTCTCCATGTCCACCATGCGGACCTTGTCGCCTTGGAACAGCACGCGCACATCTCCGGTGCTGCCGGCGCGCTGCTTACCGACAATGATCAACGCGGTGCCGGCGTGCTCGCTTTCCTCAACGCTCATCTCTTCACGATGCACCAACAAGATCACGTCCGCGTCGGCTTCCAGGCCGCCAGATTCGCGCAAGTCGGCCATCTTGGGGCGGCCGCCCTCGCGTGATTCGGAGTTGCGGTTCAACTGCGAGAGCACCACCACCGGCACCCCGAGTTCTTTGGCCATCAGTTTCATGTTCCGGCTCATCGCGGCGACTTCCGTGGCCCGGTTCTCGTGTCGAATTCCTGAACTCATTAACTGCAGGTAGTCCACGACCACCAGGTCTAGCCCTTGGGCTGCCTGCAACTGTCGCGCCTTGGCTTTCACATCTGAAGGCGTCAAGGATGCGCTGTCGTCGATCCACAAGGGCGCTTCACGCAAGGAATCCGCCCGCTGCGCGATCTTCGCCCAATCACTTTCGGTCAACCGTCCCGATCGCACGTGTTCATAGTCCACTGAGCAGTGCGCGGCCAAGATGCGATCCAGCAGCTCTTGTTTGGACATCTCCATGGAGAACACCGCGACCTTCTTGCCGCGCGCGATCGCGTTGTAACGCGCCAAATCCAGGCCCACGGTCGTCTTGCCTGAGCCCGGCCGTCCACCAATGATGATCATCTGCCCGGGCTCGAGGTTGCCGATCATTCGGTGCAGATCGTTCAGGTGTGGGCGCACCCCTTCGTCATCGCTACGCGCAGCTCGTGCCTCTATGGATTCCAGGTGCGGCATGAACAAGTCATCGACCGGCAGCAGCGTGGATCGGTTGCCGGTGTTGTCGCTGAGTGCGTCGAGTTCGGAGTACCCGACGGTGAGCACGTCGGCGGCCGGTGCGCCGCTGGCGGCTGCCTGAGCTAGGCGGGCGGCTGCCGTGGCCAGTGAGCGCTTGATGGCCGCATCACGCACGATCGCGGCGTAATAGTTGGCGTTCGTTGCCGTGGGCACCTCAGCGACGAGTGCGTGCAGCGCCGCTGCGCCACCTACGCGCGCTAGTTCCCCGCGAGCCAGCAGCCCGTTGGACACCGTCACCGGGTCGGCGCTGCCGCCACTCATGAACACCGAACAAACTTCCGCGAAGATCGTTTGGGCTTTGGGGTCGTAGAAGTTCTCCGGCTTCAACCCGAGTTCGAGGACGTCCCGGATAGCCGTTTCGGCCAGCAGCATCGCGCCCAAGACTGAGCGTTCGGCTTGGGTGATGGCTTCATTGGGTGCGCCGTCGAATACCTCGCTCATGGTGTGCCCTTCTTGGTGGTGCCGGCCTAGGCGGCTAGCTGTGAATCGGTATCTGATGGCGGGGTCGCCTCGGCGCGTAGTTCCTTCAAGATCTTGGAGATGTTTGACCGGTCTTTGCCGAGCGTCCGGGCGGCATCTGAGGGCGTGATCGTGGGGTTGTCGCGCAGGAGTTGTTCGACCTGTTCGCGCACGGTGCCGGCCGGGGGTGCCGCGGCCGGGGTGGGGATGTCCACTGTGGTCAGGGCTGCGGCTGGGGCGGGAACGGTGTCGGGAACCGGGGCCGAGCGCGGTTCGCTGGCTTGTGGGCGTGGTTCGGACGAACCGGTGTCCTCGGCTGCCGGGTGAGCGGTGTCGGCGGGAGTGGAATCACGTTGGCCGGCTTGCAGTCGGTAGCGGTAGGCCCGCAACAGTGCTTCCAAACTCAACGCCAGCACCACCGGCGGGATCGCATGCACTAGGCGGCTCACGATCGAGGGGTCGGCGGCGGTGATGTTCCCCCACACGCTCAAGCCCACGCCGGTCAGCGTCAGCGTCCACGGATACCACGCCCGCATGCCGGTCAAGGTTGCGTGGACGACCCCCAGCGACCCGATCAGGGTCAATCCATCAACGATGAGGGGGAATAGCCACGCCAGCGCGGGGCTGAACCCGGCCGTGAGGGCTAGTTGTCGAAGCCCGGTGAAGGACAAAACGGCGGCGGCGATGGCGATGCCGACCACGGTGGTGCTGGCGATCCGGCGGATCGCCTTCTCCCCTGTGGGGCTGATGCCGGGCACTACTTGGGTGGCCACCGGTCCTGCCTTCCTGCTGGGCGCCCAGGTGGGCGCACGGTTGATTCGCCACGGGGTATCTCCCCCAAAAAAGGTCCGCCGTCGGTCACCTGGGGATGTCACACCCCCGGAGTTGACTGGGAGCCATCAGATAGGTCAACACACAGAAGAGATGAGCCACGTCTCCGGCAGATACCAAGGCTTAGACAGCGCTCCACTGCCCGAAATTGGGGAGTTGACGTTGTTAACGCAGGCCGCAAGGTGCTGCTAGGTAGACACGAAGGGACACACACATGAGCCAGGCCTCGTACACGAAGTTCACCAGCTTCGATCAGCCCGATGGCGCCGGGATCCGCGCCCAAGTCTTCGTCACGGAGATAACCGCGCCGTTGAAGGAAATCGAACGCAGGGATTCGGTCACCACCGTGGTCGTGGATCACGAGGCCGCCGGGATGCAGTTCCCGTTCACCGCGTACGCCACCAACGAGTCACCGTGGATCGAGGAACTCGAATCCCTGGTCGGCACCGGCCAGTTGGTGAGCCTGCGGGCCGAGACCAAGCGCAAGCCCAAGGACCGCGCCAAGAAACCCATCAGCCGGCGGCTCGCGCTGCGCGCCAGCGAGGTCGTACCCCACGACGAGGTCTTGCCGGACACGAACTCCAACAGCGTCAAAGCGTTGGTTGCCGTCAACGGTGTTTTCGGCCCCGAAGCACTCACCAACCCCGATGAGGACCGCAAGTGGCGGGACATCGGGCAAGAGAACGTGCCGGCCTACATCGACATCAACGAAACCCCGCAGCACGCGCCCGCCGGAGCCGGAGCCGCCGGCATCACTCAGGCGGCAGTTGCCGTGGATGCTACACAGATCGCCGCCGCCGTGATGGCCGCCAACGCTGCCGCAGCACGCACCGTCCTGGAGACGATGGCCAGTGAAGGTGGACACGACCTGTTCCGCGTCAACGCCGTGTTCGCTCAGGCAATCCTCGACCCGGCCGCCGACCGTGCCACCTTGGACCGGTTGGCCGACACGGCAACCGCCGTCAAGGGCCAGGTGCGCTCTTCACGGCTGCGCGAACTGCAGCCGTGGATCGCCTTCGACGCGCACGGTCGACGCAACTTCGCGTCCTACGAGTACGCCGGCGCCTGCTACACGCTGGGATGGGCCGAGACGTTCGTGCGCACCCCCGGCCGGGTGGGCGCTGCTGATGACGAGGCTGGCTTGAAGAAGCAGGCACGCTTCATCACCGATGGGGTGCTGCAGATCGCTGATGCTGCGCAAGAAGGCCTGTACCGCCAAGCCCACGGCCTCGAAATCAGCGCCGACCGCAACGCCGCGAGCCACCGGCAGGCCCGCGAGGCTGCCCAGCGCTGCCTGGAGCGTCGCTGGGACGAATTGGTGCCGGCGTTGCACGAGAACTCCGATGAGTGGAAGCAGTTGGCCGATGTGATCATCGCCGAGGCCACCGAGTCGCTGGTGACCGCGAGCACCTTGGAGATCCCCGAGGAACGAACCTGGGGTTCTGTTCCAGTGAACACCGACAACGCCCCCACCGGCGACCCGGTCGTTGCCAACACCGCTGGTGACCTGCCCGGGCCGGTTTTGGAGTCCGTGGCCGACACCGCGCCGCCAGCCCCGGCCACCCCGGCATCGGCTGTCCCGGCCTGGGAAGCACCCGAACTGGGGCCCTGGACCGTCGATGAGGGTGGGGCCAAGCCCGACCCCAAGGACACCAGCGGCTGGACAACCGTTCTGGCGATGGCGAACCTGCCGCTCGATGACAGCACCGTCAGCGACTTCCTCATCTCCGCGTTCGGCACCGACACCATCACCGAGGTCGCCGCTCCGCGAGTGTCCGCGTTGATGGAGTACCTGCGCAGCCAAGCCAGCGATGCTCAGACCGGTGTTGCTGCGCTCCAGGCTCTGCTGGGTGTCCGCGCTGCGGCGTAGGGGTCAGTGATGGCTGGACTGCCCGCCTTGCCCGAGGACATGGCTGCGTGTGGATGGTGTGGTGCGGGGTTGCAGTTGCGCAACGGCGCACTGCCCTCGACCTGCCGGTTTTGCGGGTTGCGTCCCCAAGACGGGATCCGCACCGCCAAGGCCGCCAAGGCCCGCAAGACCAGCAGCAGACGCGGCTCGGTTGCTCGCGCGCGCATCACCCCGCTGAACCCCGACCCCATTGGGGAGCCGATCTTGGGGGTGGACCCGGGATCGAAATACACCGGCGTGGTGATCCGTGACGGGGATGCGGTGTTGTACGCGTCAACGTTGGTGTGCCCGGAGAAGACCACGCCCGTGGACTGGTCTCGCCTGGTGCTCGATGAACTGAAGGTGCTGCTTGCGGCGCGGGCGAACCTGCCGATCGCTATCGAGGGGGTTTCGGACCCGAAGGGTTTCTTTCGTGGCTCTCGCTCGCCGATCAACCCTGGGCACCTCATGCGCGCCGCGATCGTCCTGGGGAGTGTTGTTGGTCATTTCACTGACGCGGTGATCATTTCCCCCGGCGGGAACGGATCTCAAACACCCGACCACTACCCCGATTGCCTGGTGGGTAGGCGCCCCGGGGACCTTCCTGGGTCCGGCAACGGATCTAGGACACGCAATCACGAGCAGTCCGCGTACGACGTCGCCGGCAAGGGTGCTCGCCAGCTCAACGACACGGTTAACAAATCCGTAAACACCAACTCATTCAATGGGTGATCTGGTAGCAATGAAACGCAGGGGACACGGGGAACGGGGAACGAGCGTGGCTAGCACCGACGTGCACAGGTTTGCCAACCCGCTGATCGTCGAATTGCCGGATGCGGCGTGCATCGGCGAGGCGGACCTGTTCGGTGATGAAATCTTGGACATTCCCTCGATTAGTGTGATGCGATCACCCGGGGGCCGACAGATCGCCAGCCGGCAGCGAAGTGAACAAATCGCCAAGGCCATCGCCGTGTGCCACAGCTGCGCGGTGCTGGAGCAATGTCGGGATATGGCGTCGCGGGTGGTGATGTTCGGGGTGGCCGGTGGGTTGCCGCCGGAGGATCCGGCGCGAGCGCACCACAACTCATCACCGCCATCGGCGTCACCGCATTCGAAGCCGGCTCCCGCGGCGGTGGATCCTGCCCGCGTTCTCCAACTATTGGAGCAGGGTTTGGACTCGCGTGAAGTGGCCGCCGAAGTGGGCTGCTCTGATCGCACCGTTCGCCGGATCGTGATGCGCACGACCATCAAGCAGGCACCGGTGCCACCTATCGAGGACATCCCTTTCCTGAGTGACCTTCCTGTCTACAAGCCAAACGAGGTCGCCTACTTCCGCACCGATGAACCCGACCAGCCCGTGGATACCCCTGAACGTCCCGAGGCTCCGGTGATGCCCACCGCAGTGGAGATGTCCTCGCTGCCGAATGGGCGCACCTTGTATGTCTCGTTCGACCGTCTCCCGGCGTGCATGGTGGCGTTGTTTGATTTGTTTATCCCTGGTTCACCGCTGGCTCGTGATGAGATGCTCGAAGCCACCAGCAGGTACGTGTCCACCGACCTTGCGCTGGCGACCTGGGCAAGTACCGGGTCCCAACCGACATCGGACACGAACGTGCGAGTGCTGCCACCTGGGATGGGTGCCGTGAAGTACCAGGACCGTGTCTCCCGCGGGGCACGCTCCTACATGCTCACCCGCATCCAAAGTCTGATCGACAGCCGCTGTCTCCTGCCCACAAGCGATGGGCTCTTCACGATCAGCCGACAGGCGTGGGATGACTGGCTGCACTACCGCTACAGCCAACAGGGGGAGGGACAACTGTCCCTGGACTTCCTCGCCTCATAACGGGCCGACCCACGTCGAGAACGCAGCCCTACGACCCAGCAATTGTTTCCTTGTCGCGATGGTGGTCGCGCCACCGCCGGTGACTGTCGGACCGGTCAGATACACATCAGTGAACGCACCAACAACTGCGCGAAGGAGCACGATCTCATGAGCAACACCATCACCATCGTGGGTAACTTGACCCGCGATCCTGAGTTGCGTTTCACCCAAGATGGAACGCCCGTCGTCAGCTGCGACGTCGCGATCAACGATCGACGGTTCAACAAGTCCACTGGCGAGTACGAGGACGCCGGCACGACCTACTGGCGCTGCACGGCCTTCCGGCAAACAGCCGAGAACATCTCCAACTCCCTGCACAAGGGCGATCAGGTCATCGTCAGCGGATCGGTCAAGGACCGCTCCTTCCAGACCAAGGAAGGCGAGAACCGCACCGTGAAGGAGATCGACATCTCCGCAATCGGACCGTCCTTGCGGTTCGCGACCGCGACGGTCTCCAAGGGCTCCCCGGCAGGTCGGCAGGCCCCGGCGGCCGCACCCGCGCCGGCGGCGCCCGCCGCCGAATCGCCCGCCATGGACACCTCATGGCCCGAGCCGGCCGCAGCAGGCGCACCGCCGTTCTAGGAACCCCAAACCCGCTGCGAGGTCGCGCCCCGGTGTGCTCACCACCCCATCAGGCGCGGCCTCGCTGGCGTGTGGGTTGCGGCTGAACCAGGCAAGTTAGGACGATTTCGTGGCCCCCAGACAAGTCCCTGACACCCCACCGGCCATCGTTGACGGTGGCGGGGATGGCGCGCTCGCCTCTGTGCTGCGCCTGATCATCGAGCACCCGTTCATTCTGCTGGCGATCATCGCCCCCGTAGGCCTGGTCGTCGGCTGGAAGCAGTTGCAGCGTTACTACCTTGAACGAAAAGGCCGCATGCTGCCGCCATTGGGGTTCACGATCACTCGCATCGTGCGTTTCGCTTTCCTCGACGACACGGTCTCGGCGATCACCCGACCGGCCGGGCTCGCCAAGCGGCTCACCTGGTTGCAGTGGCGCTACGTGTACTTGGCCTGGTTGCTGTTGACCATCGCCTCAGCGGTGCAACTGCTGCGCGATGACATCGCCGTCACGAGCATCCTGGTGTCGTTTTCTGAACTCACAGTCTTCGCATCGTGCATGGCGATATTCGCGTTGGTGTTTGTGCCGCGAGCACGCAAGGTGTTTCGGGTACGCAACGCGATGATGCAACAGATGTTCGATCTTGCGGCAGCCGAAATGCGTTACCCCAAGGACGCCGTGCTGAACCCCTGGGCGTGGGTTCGCATCACTCGCTGGGAATCTATTACCCGGCCCAGTGAGGTTCACATTCGCTTCCCGGCCGGGTATCACTCCGAAGACCTCAAAGTTCGTGACACATTCGAGCGGAATTTCTCTGGCAGTGTCAGCGATGAGAACTCCTTCAAGTTCGCCTGGGACTCCCCCCGCAACCGCGTGACAGCCTCACCCACTCCGTACTTGCCGCGCTATGCACCACACCCCGGGCCATCGGTGCGCCCGTGGAATGAGATCCCGCTCGGCATTACGTGGGGCGGGAACGAAGCGGTTTTGGATGTCATGGTCACCCCACACACACTGGTGGCTGGCCCGACCGGGGCCGGCAAGTCTGTTACCCAACGAACGGTGCTGTCGGCATGCCTGTCCCACCCCGATTGGCGGGTGATCGGTATTGATCCGAAGATGGTGGAACTATCCCCATACGAGTCTGCAACAAACTTCCTAACGCTTGCGCGGACGCTCGAAGAAGCCACGCAGGTGCTGGAGTCCACCGAAGCGGAGATGAAACGCCGCTACAGCATCATGACCGAACTGGGTGTTAACCATGCAGACCAGTTACCTGTCGATCCTGAAACCGGAAACAAACCACCTGCACTACTCATAATGTGCGATGAGGTATTCGCCCTACTCTCACCCGAAAAAATTCGAAGTGAAGAAGGACGCGCGCGCGATGAGATGCACGCACGCTGCACGATCTTGTTGTCATCAATAGCCAGATTGGGCAGAGCCGCCAAGGTTTTCCTGGTGTTGGCGACGCAACGACCGGACTCAAATGTCTTACCGGGGGAGCTACGCAACAACCTTGATGCGCGTATCGCGTGCGCACGTATGGACACAACACCTTCGCTGATGGTGTTGGACAGTGATGCTGCTACACGGTTGCCGTTGATCAAAGGGCGCTCAGTGCTCCGGCTCGGTGGCGACTACTCCGAGTTCCAGGGATATTTCCTCGAGCAAGACGATGTCGTGACGTGGTCTGAAGAGATGTTGACGAACTACGCGAAGGGGACGGCCGGTGAGGTCGCGTCCGCGAGCGTGGCATCACAACCCACACAGTCCAGTGTCGGCATGGAACCCGAACACGTGGATCCGTCGCCCACTGCCGAGACGGTTGATCAAGGCCCCGCAGTGCAGGGCGATGTGGGCGCCCCTGGTCTACGCGGCTGGTGGGCTCGACGTCAGGCCGCCGCACAAGCCCACGACGCTGAACTGGCGCACACCCAAGCCACGACACCTGTGAAAACTCCACGCCGTTCACCGGCATCCCCGGCATCCCCGGCACAGTCCTCGACGCGGCGACGGTGGTGGCAACGCAAACCCGCCGCCGGCATCGACCCGTCCGCCGCGGGAACCACGCCCGGCACGCATGGGGGTTTACTGCTGCCGGGTGGGCCTGAGCGTGACCTGATTACCGCGCCATGGGCTGGATCTGGCTCCGGGTGGGAGAACCCTGGCCCCCCGCCGCCACGCATGACCGACGCCGAAGATCTCTCGGGTGGTGTGCAGCCCTCAATGTTCGCCGACCAACCCGCCCCGGAGACCGGCGCGGACGAACTCACCCCCAATACCGGGTCTTCGCGGGGACCACTGCCCACAGCGCCAGTGACACCCCGGCTGTCGCAACTTGTGCCCTAGCTACTGAGAAGACCGGTTAGCACCCGCGCATGGCGGCTCCGGCTACTCGACGACCCTCGCGCGCGGGTCCCCCGCGGCGGTCCTCGCGACGTCCGATGCGCACCGTGCTGTGGTGGGCGTTCGTTGCGATGCTCGTTGTGGGTGTGGCACGCATGATCCCTGTCACCGATCCCCCACAGATCCACAACATGCTCTCGGGGACATCCACCGAAGTGGACCAACGCTTTGAGTCGCTGTCCAATCCGCTGACCGAGTTGTTCCAGGGTCAGTCCGGCGAGGCAGGAGCTGCGGGGGGTGCAGACCAATCTGGGGCCACGACAGATGCCAGCGTGCAAAGCGCCGGTGAGTACGACCGAGAGGACTGGGATCACTGGGTGAACGTGCGCTCGTGTTGGACCGTGCGTGAACAGGTCCTCGCCCGTGATGCGGAACCGGGTTCGTTGCGGATGCTCGATGAGAACTCCCGCCCCACCAGCGATGTCGATCAAGCCTGCGCGATTGAGCAGGGCAAATGGGTGGATCCGTACTCGGGGAAAACCTTCACTAATCCCTCGGATCTGGACGTCGATCACATGATCCCGCTGGCCTGGGCTCATGACAACGGCGCGGCCGGGTGGTCCGACAAGCGCAAACGCAAGTACGCAAACGACTTGCGCGATCGCCGGCATTTGTTGGCTGTCGCGGCTGGTGAGAATCGCAGCAAGGGCGCCGATGGCCCCGCGGACTACACACCGCCCAATAAGGACTACTGGTGTGAGTACGGCACGGCCTGGGATGAGATCGCCGCGACGTGGGATCTGACGGTCCCCAAGGCCGACCGGCAAGCCATCCGAACCCTCCAAGACACCTGCTGAGTAACCGGCCCCCGATAGCACCGTCACGACTGCCGATACCCGGGGAAGACGGGTCGTGAGCCGTAAGGAGACGAAGTGCTGGGTCGAGCGTTGTGGTGGTTCACCGCCGCGGTCGTCGTGCTGGCCGTGTGGCAATACGCCAACGGCGATCTGGGCAACATCGTCGCGATGGTGTGGGGAATCATCAACTGGGGCGCCTACTACTTGATGCAGATACTCACCGCCTTGTCCACGATCCTCGCCGACCTATTCGGGACGCAGGTGATCACCCGATGATGGGGCACTCCCACGCCGTGAGTGGCCTGCTGGGCTGGGTGGTGGTTTCTCCGGTGCTGGTCTCCCAAGGCTGGGTGCCCGGTGAGCCCGCGGCGCTGGCCGCCGGTGGTGTCATCGCCGCGGGCGCGGGATTACTGCCCGATGCCGACCACCCATCGGCATCCATCGCGCGCAGCTTGGGGCCGTTGACGCAAGGGATCGCCCGCATCGTTTCGGCGCTATCCGGCGGGCACCGTAACTGGACCCACACGATCTGGTTCGTGCTGTTGGTGTTCGCGGCGTCGTTCGCGGCCGGGAAGTTCCTCGGCGAAGCCGTCGTCCTTGTCATCACGTTCTTTATGGCTGCCCTGGCGCTGGACGCGTTGCACCTCAAACCCAACAAGCACCCGGTTTTGTGGACCGTGATCTTAAGTGGCGCGGTGACCGGGATCGTGGCGTGGATGAGCCCGGCTGGGGATTACTCCTGGATCGCCTGGCCCTTGGCGTTGGGCACCTTGGCGCACCTACTCGGTGACCTGATCACCCCCGGTGGGCTGCCACTGCTGCCGTGGAAAGGCCGGTTTTCGTTACCGATCCTGCCCAGCACCGGCGGGTTCATGGAAACCCGGCTGCTGACCCCGCTGATGGTGCTCGCGGTGTTCGTGCTGGTGCTGGTGCAGTACACGCCGCTGGGATCGGTGATCGGTGATGTGGTGGCCTCACGATGACGGCGCCGTCACAGGGGCGACGTAGCGTCACGGACGCGGCCTGTACCGCTGAGCAGATACCCCACGGTGATGAAGCACAGGCCTGAAAGGACACCACTGATGGACAACCCGTTCGCTGGGAACGCAACACTCGACAAGCCGGTCGTGGACCTGCCTGCTCCCCCGGCCGCGGGCGCAACTGAGGCCACCCCCGACCTCGACACCGAGAGCCCGGCTACTGCAGCCACGCCGGAGAAGAAGCCGCGCGCGGCTCGCCGACCAGCCCCCGACACTAAGGCCCCAGCTCCGGACACCATCACGGGCCTGGCGCACGATGGTCGGGCAGCCCGCAAACCTGGACCGGCTGAGGATGTGTTCACCCGGTCCTCGCGGATGCGGGACTGGCTGGAGTCCTACGAGCCGTTGCAGGTGTCTCCCGATGACCTGGACCTGGTCAATAGGGAGATCTACACCGTCTCTCGAGCGATGACCGAGTTGGAAAAGATCTACAGCGAAGTCGCCGACATGCTGCTGGCGGCCGAAACTCGATACGGCCGGGCCCGTAATCGTGCAGCGTTATCCACCAGCGGCAGCACCGCTGCGGTGCGTGACGCCTACGCCGATGTGCTGGTTGAGGACCTGCAGTTGCATGCCGCGGAGTTGAAGGTGGAGTTGACGCGAGTGGAGCGGGCGGTACGCATGACCGCCAAACACCTCGATGCGTTGATGGGTATCGGGCACAACCTGCGCGCCACCATGAAGGTCTAGGCCGTCTGCGGGTACACCGAGGGCATCGACTGCCACGATGTCACCGACCACAACCGGGCTGTTTGCTGCTTATCGCGGTTACGCCACCACAACGCATCCATCAGCCGGCGTGCGCCAGCATCCGGGTCTCCCCCACCGTGGGAGTAGGCGGTGGGTTCGGGGATCGGATCAGGTGAGCAGGCGAGGTTGACTGCGGCCACGCTCAACGCGATCTGCTGCTGGCTGACGGCCGGGTCCAAGGTTCCATCCCACAAACGGAACTCCACATGGTCGTTGTCGCGGCCGGTGACGTTTTGGAAGTTCACCCAGGTGTCTCGCTCGCTGGGATCGGTGCTGCGCTCAGCGGCGCTGCTACCCGGCTCGCAGTAGGTGACACCACGGTGGGTGCCGCGCCCCGGATGGGTGGCAAGGCGCAGCCACGCGTCAGCGGAACCATCCAGCAGCGCCTGGGTGCGTGAACGTGCATCGCTGCGCGCTTCGAAATCACCAGCCGACACGTGTACGTGCATGCCGGTGTTGGTGTTGGCCACACCGCCGTAGCGGTGCACTGTGGCCAACACTCGCGACAGGTTTTCCCAGGTTTCCTCAGTGTCGTACATGACCGGGCTCGCGATTTCTCCCGCGCACGACCCATCGGTTTTGAACACCCACCCATGCTCATGGGTGCGCGCGTACATCTCCTTACCTCGAAGCACTTCGGCGTCGACTTGCCGTTTGGTTCCGGCCAGACGCATCCGATACAGCGAATACCCGATCGCCGATAGTGCTTGTTCCCGATCGTGTTCGTTCATGTCTTCGTGGAAATCGAATTCGATCTCGGCGCCGAATGCACGCCCGCTGCCTGGTGCACTGATGCCGGCGGTGGCGTCGTACGGCAAATACAGCGGCGGCTGCGGATTGGCTTGGATCGCGGTGAACATTCCCGGGTTCGTTTCCCACGTCAGTTGCGGGTTACCGCTAACAACGGTGATCGCGCCGTAGTTGGCGTTGTTGTCTACCGCGGTTGCTTGCGTGGCGGCGAAGACGGCGTCGCTAACGGCGCGATGGTGACGACACGGACCACTCGAAGTGCACGGGCAGTTCACGTCGATCGCAGCGACCTCACCGTCGGTGAGGCGTACCTGCCCAGTGAGGTGATCAGGCCCCTCGTTCAGGTGCACGATCGCGATCGTGTCCACATCACCGCTGAGGGCTTCTTGCAGCATCCAATCGCGCGGCAAAGACACGGTGATGCCCTCAGCGTCGTAATCGAAACCACCTTGGGGCAGCACTTCGGGCAGTTGGGGCCGGGTGGCGCCGGTGACCGCGGAGCGCGCGTAGGCCATCGTCAACTGTTCTTCCCCCGCTGTCCCGCGAGGGGGACAGTTACATCCGTAATCCCGGGGAGCGAACCGTCCACAGGTGGCGCACCGGTAGGACACGCTTGCCTGCTCCCAGGCCTGTTTGCTGGAGAAGGTGTACTCAGTGCGCCCCAAAATGTGCGCGCCGTAGTAGTTGCCCTTGTGGGGGCTGTCCAAGAGCCCCCGCGCCAGGGTGCGTGGCACCCGATAGGAGTACCGGCGATCAGGGTGGGAATGGAAGGTCACTTCCAGGTAGCGCGAGGTTGGTTCGTAGCCGATGGTGGCGATCTGGTCGTCCTCGACAGGCTCGTGGGTCACTGTTGGTTGGGTGGGACAGTCCGCCAGGGCCACCTCACGGGCGCGCTCGAGCGCCCCTAACGCCCCAATGGTTCCGTTGTCGGTGGGGACACCGCGCTGCTGCCAGCGCTCGAGCTGTCCTTGATCTACGTCACCGTCACCAGCGGCGGCGAATGCCTCGTCATACATCGCTCGCGCCTGGCTGTAGGTCCGGCCCGTTACCCGTGCGGTGCGCAGAATCTCGTCATCAATGACCGCCGCAGCCATGTGGGCTCGCGAGGGCAGGTGATTGACCGCATGCAGGACACGCTGGGGAACCTCGGGTGCTCCAGCGTCGGGGTGCTCTGGCGCCAGGCGCGACAGCAAGGAATCGCGCCGCGCCACGGATAATTCCGGTGTTGCGTCGATAGTGCGGGCAAGTGACTCCACGGTGAAACGCACATCGTCCTCATCGGCGATCTCATCCCGGTCGGGAATCTCCTTCAGTAGCCGGTGGTACAGCTTTTGCACTTGTCCGTCGGTCAGCCCGGTACGTAACCGCGCGAAAGACACCATGGCGCTGGACAAGCCCCGCTTACGACAGGTCATCCCCGACACCTCACGCCTACAGGGGTGCACCACGGCCGGGTGAAGGAAGCAGGAGTCACCTCGCAGTACTAACTGCCCCCAGCCCGTTAGGACTCACGCATGACAACTGTGCTGCAAGATCCGCCCGTTGCTGTGCCCACTGATAGTGGCGTCGTCGTTGTTGTGGATCCCGTGCACGCCGACGCGTTGTGGCCCGAGTTCGCTTACCACGGTGAAGCCCACGACCACGGGGATGGCGGGGTAATGGTGATGCCGGCCGGGTTGGGTTTCCCGGTCGATGACACCACTCACTACGTGCGTGTCAGTGGCTCGATGCACCAAACGGACGAAGTCGCGCTGCGCTTTGGGCACCTAGATACCCACGACACCGACCCGGTGCGCGGCAGCGCGGAAACACGCACCCCGTGGACCAGTGATGTGGCCTGGGCCGGTGACCCGGTCTCTCTCCCTGGCGCCGACAACGAGCCCTCGCGCCTGACATCGTGGCGCTGGCCAGCATCGGCAGGCATCGTGGCGGTCCGAGTTCTCCTCAACGCCGCTGATCTGCCGGTGGGGGCGGTTCTGCACTGGAGTGCGCGCTAGAAACTTGTGGCGTACCAATCCACCAGCCACCACGACCCAAGCAGCACGGACCCAGCCACCACGACTCCGGCGATGGGCCGACCCCATCGGCGAGCAAACGCCCACCCGGGGCCGACATACGGCTCTTTTGCCTGCACCGTCACCGGGTCGAGTTGTTGAGGTTCACGCCGCTGCGGGGCTGGCTGATGTTCGGGTGGCTCGATACGCAAACTCTTATCCCAACCCAACTCCACTGGCACATCAGGATTCCGTAAATCCCAGCGGTCGGGCACGCCCAGGCCGCCGAAAGGTGACGCAGTCATCGGGTGCTCCCGGTCGGTGGCTGCCAGGAACTAGGCAGCGGGCTCAACGCCAGCCACGGTGAACCGAGCACACTGTCGGGTTCTACGAGAACAACCACGCGCCCTTGCATCTGGCATGAGCCGGCGATGCACTGGGCAAGGTATTGCCCATCGAGCAGTTCAGGAGCGGCAACACCGGAGTCCTCACCGTTGATCAGCGCATTGCCGTTCTCGGTGCGTGGCGCAGCACCGTACGGGCCAGCGATAACCAGCACCGTGCTGGTGTCGGGGATACCGGTCGCCCCCCGCAATCGTCCACCCCAACTCACGTCGCGTGGGCCAGACGTCACGGTGATGTGCTCACCCGGCGGGACGGCCGTGATCGGGTGTGTGCCACGCATAGTGATCAACAGCGATCCCCCTTGCGGGGTGGCGGCTGCGATCGTGGACGTGACGATCGCCAACGTCGCTACAGCGATCACGGCCACCAACACCGCGACCGCGAGCACCATCGTCACGATCGTGTCGATGCCGCCTTGGCGCTGTGGAAGGTGCACAACGTCCACGCTTGCGCGCGACGGTGATCGTGGAGATTCCTCGACGATGACGGTGCCGTCGTGATGTGCGTAGGTGGACATCGCAGCCAGAACTAGCCCAGCACGTCCAGCAGCGCTTCGTTGTCTTGTGCCTTCGCAGCCACGCGCCGGATACCGGCACCGACCGTGTGCTCGCGAACACTCAACACCTTCGCGACTTCCCGCTTCGTCATGCCGCCCCACGTCGACAGGTAGGTGCTCATGAGAGCGACACCGTCGGTGCGGACCTTGCCGTTCTCGCCGTAGGTGACGCAGGCGGAACTGACAGCTCGGCTGAGTTCGTGCGCTGTGGGCAGGTCGAACACGTCCTCGGACGAAGGACCATTGGGGTCGTTGGACCGGATTTGCAGGTGCGCCTCGCCGATGGCCTCGGCGTCGCGGATGTTCAACAGTGCTTGGAACACCCGCATCCGCTCAGCGAAGGAACCGTCTCCGGCGTCGATGTGGCTGTTGAGCATGCTTTGGGTGGGGTCTTCGCCGCGGGCGATCAACTCGTCGCTGGCTTCGACCATCTTGCGGCGGGTGTCGAGTACTTCGCGTCCGTAACTGCGGCGCTCGAGGTCATAGACCCAGTTGGCGCTCTTGCCGTACACGAAGGTGGTGAAGTTGGTCTTGCCTGTTGCGCCACGAGCGTCGTCGAAACGATCCAGCAGGTCGTAGGCGAACAAGATCAGTGCGCTGCGCACGTCTTCGGTGATTTCGCTGATGCGCCGTTCGGCGAGGTTACGAAAACCCCGGCAGATGTTGTGTCCGCGTGAGGTGTTCAACACCACGTCCACTGCCTGCTGAACCAGCCCCCCGACCAGGTGGCTGGGGATTTGGGCGATGTTGCGGAACGAGACCGACTCATCGACGCGGATACGCATCAGGTCGATGTCGTTGGCGCTCGCCCACGCTTCGACCAAGGCGCGTGCTTCTGCGCCTTGCCCCTGGGGAACCCAGATGCGTGAGCGATGGTCGCTGTACAGGCGCGTGAAGGTGGTCATCGGCAGCATGTCCATGATCTGCGACACGAACTCTTGGGGGTTCGTCAAGGTGAAGCTGAGGCGATCCATCGTGACGGTGGGTGCGTACCCCCAGATCTCGTCTTCGCTGACGCCTTCGACCTCGATGTCGTAGAACGCCTGCTTGCCGCTGGGCAGCACCGTGGGTTCGGGGGCGGCCGGGTCGTTGCTGTCCTCGAGCTGCGCGGCGATGGCGGCGGTGGCGTCTTCGGGGTCGACGACGCGTATGTCCCCTGTGGTGGCGTCGAACTCCAGCAGGCCCTCACGGATCATCCAGGTGCGGGTTCTGCGCAACGCGACGTTGATGGCCCGGTCGTCGTCGAACTGGTCGAGGACGTCAGTGCCACCGTCGGCCAGTGTTTGCAGGGCCAAGGTGTTGACTGTTTCGGCGTCGTTCCAGGCACCGTCGGACAAGACGGTGACGAACGCCGCTGCCATCGTGGGGTTCATCTCTGATCTCCTTTACTTGGGGGCGGTGGTGCGCCCGTGTGGTTCCTGTTAAGGGCCTAACCGGCCCCTCACAGTCAGGTGCCCCTAGGCCGCCATCGCCAGATCCGCGAGGGCGACTTCTACATCCCCTGAGCGTGATTCGAGCAGTTCGCGGGCGAAATCGGCAGCCACGGAGTGCTCCGGGACCGCTGACAGGTGCGCTTGGTGGCGGGACAGGCCGTTGAGGACCTTGTCGATCAGGACGAAGGCCACCTTGCTGGTGGTGGAGTTCGCCTTGATGTCCTCAAGCGTTCCGACTGAGATCGCCATCGTCAGCAGCACGTGGCTGCCTTCGAAGTCGATTCCGGCCAGCCGCACGGGCACTGGCATCTCTTCGCTGATGAGGTTGGCCAGGCTGTGGGCAGCAACAGACAGATCTTCTTGGCTGGTGGCCAGCGTGATGCCGACCTCGATGGTGTTGTTCATCTCGCGTCCTTCCTGGATGCCGGCTTGAACCGACGTCCCGCGATCGGTGGTCCCGATGGGGCTATCGGGTACCGAAAAGTCGGGTCGGTTCTGGGGCTGACGCCAGGGCAGCTGTGCTGTGTTCATGTGGCCAAGATGAATGCCCTGCGGACATCGTCAAGAACAGATCTGCCCGGTATGTCCGTTTTTTGGGGGTGGTGGGGGCGAATTTTCGGTGCTTGACGTTCGCGCGTGCTGCACGAAAGTCCCCGATATCGACCGCGACGCGAAAGGAACGGGGACATGTCCAACCACTTCGACATCACCAGGCACTTCAAGGAACTACGCGAGCAGGGAGCCACCATCGTCCAAAAAAGCGACGGATTCATGGTGCGTTCGCAAAATGGCGGTCAGGTGTCCATCCATCACACCCACAGAAGCGAGTGCAAGCACACCTACAAGCGCACGCTGTCGCAGTTGTCGAAAATCGGACTCACGGTCAGCAAGGGCAAGGGCAAAAGCAAGGGCGAGGAGAAGGGCAACACCGGGCACGAAGCCGCGTGAGTGTGGGGCCGACGATAGGACTCAAGCCCACCCCACGTTGGGGTCGGGTTCGGATCCGTCGAGGAGTGTTACAGATGAAGGCGCGCAGCGGCCCTGCCACAGCACATCAGCAACCCGACAACCCCATGACCGGGGAACAAGCGGACGCGCTGCGATTTCCCATGTCCAAGCCACACGGCTACCACCCGGCGTCGGTGGATCAAGCCATCGAGACGCTCAGTCATTCCCTTCGAGCGTGGGAAGACTTGGTGTTCCGCTGGCAACAGCACGCCCATGACCTTCAAACACAACTCGACGAGGCCCGCAGTGACAACCTGCGGTTACGCACCGAGATCCAGGTCTTCACCGTGAACGGCTCTCCCGTACTGAACGATGACGGCACCTACCGGCGCGAGTCCGATAACTACTCCGCCTAACCCAGCATCTGCACAAGAGCCATCGCCAACGCCGCCAGCAACAGCCACGGCGCGATCAAGAACCGCTGCCGCGTGGTGCGCTCAGCGACCGCTGGGGTGAGGGTCTGCACATCACGCACCGCCATCATCACCGCTGGGGTGAGTACATCGCGTCGCTCCTGCAGCGCACGGCGAACCGCCGCGACGATGGCCGCCATCAGCAGACCCGCCACCACCACGATCAAGCCGCCTAGGGCTGGGGCTGCAGCGAGCGATGTGGGGATCGCGACCAGCGTGAATCGGCTCATGCCCGGGACCGCGAGCAGCATCACCGCTGCAACGACCGCGGCAGCGATCAAGGAGATCCCGGCAGCACCGATCGACCCCTCGAGGATCGAGTACGCCCAATAGCCGGCGACCGTGAGACCAGCGAGCACCGGGGACACCCGTTTGCCGGCTGTTTGGATCCCGGTGGCTAGCGCGTAGAACAGCACCAGCGGCACGTAGGCCATTGCGTTGGCGCCGAGCAGCATCGTTTCCATGTGTGGGGGTATCGGATCGCGAATCGGATACCCGTCGGTTGCACCCCGGGGGAACATGCGAACGCCCCAGCCAGTGAAAGGAGTAAACCCGGCTGGGGCGTTCAGGGAGCCACGAGTGTCAACAACCGCGCACCACCACGGCTACGTCGTGGGCTCCGACCAGCTTCCGGCGAACGGGGGTGCCGGGCACTGGAGTATGTGGGCGAGGTCCTTAACAGGCCGCGCCGTTGATGTCGCTGTTGTTCAGGCAGTCTGCGATCTGCTCGCCTTTGTCTGCTCCGGCATTGCGGATCAGCATCCACGTGCCTACGAGCCCGACCACGATCACTGCTGCGAAGATCAAGATTTCCAGCGACTCCGCGCCATCTTCCTCGGCCCGGGCTGACTCGACGCGTGCACGCATCAGTTCCAGTAGCTTCCTCACTTGCGACACCTCCTTTCCTCGTCTGCCCGGCCGTGGCGGTCGGGGGTCATCCACGTAGGCGTATCGGCCGCCCTAATGCACCAATGTCGGTGGCTGAGCGGATGAATCTGCTAGCTCGCTTCGGGCATCTGTGTGGCCGATTCCCACTCCTGGGTGAACCACTGCAGCCACGCCACCGCCTGCGGCAGGTCCTGGGTGACTTGGGTGAACCTCTCGGCCGGGATCGCGGCGGCAACATCCGAGGCATCGGGCATCGAGCTGAGCGAATCCAACGCTGAGTACAGCTCGAAGACCTTCTGGAACATCCGCCGCGTGGCTTCCATTGCCGCCGGATCCTGCTCACCGGATGCCGTGGCTGCTGCCCCGGGGGCTACCGGGGGGCTGAGGTCATCAAGCACCGTCCCGGCCTCACCACCGTGCCCGGTGACGGAGTAGTAGTCATCCTGCGGCTGCCCCCACGGGGTCTCGCTGGTGCTCGTGGACTCGCTGTGGGACGCGAGGTTGGCTCGAAACTCCGCCAACACGTCGTTGATGGTGTCCTCGGCCTCTTGAGGGCTCAGACCGGCCGTGGACTCCCCCACCACCTCAGTGACCTGCTCCAGGTGGGCTTTGAGTTCACGGGCGGAGCGTTCATTGAGTTGCACCACTGTGCCCACGGGCGCGGCCGCTTCGATCGCGGAGACAACCCGGGCGTGATCGAGCAGTTGGTAGGACCGGGACCGGGACATGTTGAACTCAGCCGAGACGTAGGACTCCCACGAGGTGTACCCCAGGGCCTTCCAGGCCCGGCCGGCATGTGCGCGAGCCACCAGAGCCCACAGAACGTCCGTCGCTGCGCGAATGTGCTGGGTGAGTGCTTGTGCCTCATCGGCGTTGAGTTCTTGTACATCCAGGTCTGCGTCGATGATCTCGGCGTCCACCACTTCCATGGTGACCAGTTCGTGATCGGGCACATCCACGGCTTCCACGGTCGGTCGAGTGGGCAGCATGAGGGTTCCTTCCGTTGCTCTCCAGAAGGGACTAACGGATGCCAAAAAGTAGGCGCCATTCGACCGACTCCGTGGCGGCCGGGTTGTGAGTCGTCGTGCTGTATTGCCCCGGTTCGAGGTGTGTCTCGAGGAGTTGCCCGCGTCCGCGGGCCAGCGCGGGTCTTGGCGAGGTCCGGAGCGTGGCTTAGGCGACTACCGCCTCGAGGTCCTCAATAGTCGAGCCGGCGTCATCCAACCGGCTAGCAGCCCCTACCCCGTCGGTGACGGAGAACTCGTAGGTGACATCGGCCATGTCGATGGCTTCGGGCAGGTGGTTGATCATGACGATCTGCCGGCCACCCAACGAGCCGATGGCGTTAAGGACGTCGCGTCGACGGTCGGAGTCTTGGGCGCTGAGAACTTCATCGAGGACCAAGATGCCTTCTTGCCCGGCGCTGCCGGCGATGATCCGCCCGATCGCTAGGCGCATCGCCAACGCCACCACCGACTGTTCACCGCCGGAGAGCATGCCCACGGAGCGGGCTTCACCGATGTTGTCGGTGACCACGGGCGTGAACTGCTCGTCGAAGTTCACCGCGACGTAGCGTCCGGCGGTCATCTCGTCGAGCAGGTCGGTTGTTTCGGCGGCGAGTTCGGGCAGCAGTGCGAAGCGTCGAGCGTCGCGGTAGTTCTCGGTGGCTGAGACCACGGTTGCGGACTGCTCGGCAGCCGTTGCTGCCGCGTCCAGCAAGTCTTGTGACTGGCGTGCACGCTGCAAGTTCGCCTCGGCGGTGTCCACGGCCTGCTGCTTGAGAGCCACGTTCGCTGCCGTTTGCTTGTGATCGTCGCGGGCTTGGGTGGCGTCCTTGCGTGCTTGGCGTGCTTGCTGTTCGGCGTCTTGGACCTGCTGAGCGGTGATGGTGGCTGCCGCGGCTTCCTTGGCGGTCTCGCGGGCCTTCGTGGTGGCTTCGGTGAGCCTGGTGCGGGCCTTCTCGGCTGCCTTGCGGACGGCCCCCAAGCCTGCGGCGGCGTCGCGGGCTTGCACCGCGGCCGTGTAGGCGTTCTGCGCGGTGGTGACCGCTTGCGCAAGCGCCGTGGTGTCCACCATCGGTCCCAGTGTTTCCAGTGCTGCGCGGGCGGCGTTCCACGTGTCGGTGCGGTCGTCGGCTTCTTGCTGGGATGCCTGCGCGGCTTCGACCTGCTTGTTCAGGTCTTCTTGGCAGGTATCGACTTTGGCGGCAGCGGTTTTGCGCTGATCGATGAGCGCATCGAGCCCTGCGAGGGCTTCTGTTGCTTGCCGGTGTTCTTCCTGCGCGCTGGTGTAGTCGGCGCGCAACCCATCTCGGTCGTTTGTGAACGACGTGATGAGTGCGTGCGGATCGGGCAGGGACTGAGCGCAGGTAGGACAGGCCGCATCGGCGGCATCTTGCAGCGCCTCGATTGCCTTATTCAATCGGGTGCCTTCGGCCTGCAGGACACTCATGCGATCGGCGGCCGCCCGCACCTTCTCGGCGAGGGTTTCTCGCTGGGTGTCTAGGTCGGCGGGGAACTCACTGACGCGGGCCTGGGCTTGTTGAAGTGCCTCGCGGGCCGACTGCACAGCGGTGGCGTCTTTGCCTGCCTGCGTGGTGGCGGATGTGGCGTTGGCTTTGGCGGTGGCTTCGGCTGTGATCGCGTCTTGGATCTCGCGGTTGTTGGTGCTGGCCGCATCGAGGGCTGCTTGCGCCTGCTTGTGGGCGCCCTCGGCAGCGCTGACCGATGCCTCGTCGCCACCGGCGGCGTCTTCTTCGGCACGCTTCAACTCAGCGTCGGCTTGCGTGCTGGCCTGCTCAGCGAGTTCTTTCTCATGCTGGGCGTCCCGATCCAAGCGACGCAGTTCCTCACCGGCATCCCACTGCTCGCGTATCTCGGTCGCGTGCTGTTCAGCGGCATCGGCGCGCTGTTCACGCTGGGTGGCCGCCTCATCTTGCTTGCTGGCGGCGGTTTGTTCTGACTCCAGGGCCTCGTGCGCATCAGTGAGGTCTCGTTCAGCGGCCGACACATCCAAGGCGGTTCCCTGCAAGGTGGTCAGGGTGTTTTGGGCGTCTCGTGCGGTGGCGCGGGCAGCATCAACAGCATCCGACAGGCTCGTTAAACCCGCGAGGCGTTCGATGCTTTCTTTACGTTCGGCGGGCCGGTCGGTGACCAGGGAATCGAGTTCCTTTTGCCGCACCACGTACGCGGTGAGGAATTCATCAGCGGTCAGGTTCAGGCGCTTTTTGATCCATTCCACGGCCGGGCTTGCTTTGAGGTCGGTGATCGCGACGTCGTTGACGGTGATGCTGGCTTTGACGAGGTCTTTGCTGCCGGTCAGGCGGCGAGCCACGGTGATGCTGTCCCCGGCGTGCTCGAGTGTGACGGTGACTGAGCACTCGTCTTTGTTCGCGCCGCTGGTGCCTTGCCGGCGCAGGTCGCTTTGCTTCACCCCGGCCGGGTTGACCCCGAACAGCGCCCACACGATCGCGTGAACGATTGAGGACTTCCCAGACCCCGATGGCCCGTTGAGGGCGGTGATCTTCTCCCCCGGTTCCGGTTCAATCGCGACTGAACCGAGGTTGCGGAAATTGACCGCCTCGATCTTGGTGATGCTGAACATGGCTGGCTCCTAGAACGGGGTGTCGGTCGGGGTCGGCGCTTCGGGCAGGGCGTCATCGTCAGCCGGCGCCGGCAGCGGCTCGCTGTCGTCCATCCCGTCCTCGGGTGCACCGTCAGCCCCGGCGGCGGTGTCGTCTGCCTCACCGTCGGCGTCATCCAGCAATGCTTCGGCGGTCGCGGTCGGCACGACGTCTTCGATGATCTTGCTGGCCGCATCCACGACGGCTTCGTGCCGGTCGGCGGGAATCTGTTCCTCGGTCAACCACACCGGCGCCCAGGACCGGAACCCACCGACCAGGTCTGCCCCGGCCGCGGTGCTGATGGAATGCGCGGCGCTCGCAGCGGCGTCTTCACCGTCGCCGGGTTCACCTTCGGCACCTTCGTCAACGGGGATGAAACTGCGGGCACGCGTGGTGACTTGGACTTTCCATTCGAGCATGTCGCGTGTGGCTTCACGGATGCGTGGATCACGGACCGCCTCGCGCTGATCGGGCAGCACCTCGGTGATCTTTTGCCGCACGATCGCCCCGGCCGGGTCGATGCCCATCGCGGCGATGTTCCCCATGATGGCTTCGACGATTTCGTCACGAGTCAAGCCGGTGGCATCCACTGGCGGTAAGTCCACCTGGGGGCGTTGATGGATGGCTTCCTGGCTGACCGTGATGGTGCCGTCGTCGTTGACGGTGACCTTCAACCAGCCACGCTGCCCGGCCTTGTCCGAGAAGCCGCGGCGAAGCGCGGACCCGGCGTACCAGGCATGCGGAAGGTTCGGTAATGCCTCTTGGGAGTGGTAGTGGCCCAGCAGCGTGCTGGCATAGCGCGTATCGGACAGCAGCTCGAAACTGACGGGCTGTTCACGCATCGTCTCGGCGCACGCGAAGATCTCATGACCGGGGATTTGTGCGGTGCCGTGCGCGGTGAGGATGTTGATGTCCCCATCCACGGGCTCAGGAACCACGCGCTGTTCTTGGGCAAGTCCGTAGTGGCTGATCACGTGCAGCCGCAACCCGTCGGCGATGTTGATCTCTCGGTAGGGCGTAGCAACGCTGGTGATCCCGCGGCTGGGGTCATCGACGTACAACACCGCCGCGCCATCGCCACGCTGGCCGGGTGCGTCATGGTTGCCGGTGTTGATCACGGTGGGGATCTCGGCGTCCGCTAACCGCCGCAACTGTCCATTAGCGAACTTCACATCCACCGCGGTGGGCTTGGGCACATGGAACAAGTCACCACCTTGGATGACCAGGTCCACTTCGGCGGCGATCATCGCATCGACGGTTTCCTTCAGTGCGTCATAGCCGTCCCTGACGCGCTGGTTCAGACCGGTGGCCGGATCAACGCTGGTTCCGCTTTCGTACCCCAGGTGGGTGTCAGCGAAGAATCCGATCGTGTAGCCCATGCCCTGTCCTTAACTCGCGTGTTCGTGCGTGGTCATCGGTAAACCTAGGGACCTCGCCACCATCGTCAAGCCCCCGATTTTTCGTGTGCGCCAGCCAGGAGAATACGAGGGGGGTGTGACAGTCCACCGTCGTGAATCCGTCACACCCCGCCCGCGAATCTGTGCTGTTGTGGTATCGTGAAATTCCGTTTATTTGCAACGGTTTTTGGCTCTTATGAACAGCCAGAAGTGCTGGCGCATGCCTCGCAAATAAAGCAGCTGCCAGAAGGCCGCATCTTGATTCCGCAATCCAAGCACAACGGGGCATCAGCGGTCTTCCCGGTGATCAACTCCATCAACTCAGCGCTGGAGTGAGCAGCGGAACGGTCCACGGTCGGACTCGGTGCTTGCGAAGTGGACTCTGCGGACTCCGTGGCCGTCTCGGTTGCTGTGGTGCTGGCGTAGTTCTCTTCAACTGCGGCGGCGCGCTCCTCGGCGGTGAAGATGCCCAGGGCAGCGCGGGTGTCGTAGTCCAGGTGATCCAGGGCCAACCGGCGGAACAGGTAATCCATCATGCTCGAGGAGATGCGGATGTCCGGGTCGTCGGTCATGCCCGAGGGCTCAAAGCGCGTGTTCACGAACTTCGACACAAACGCCTCCAACGGCACCCCGTACTGCAACGCGATCGAGGTTGCGATGGAGAACGCGTCCATCACCCCAGCCAGGGTCGAACCCTGCTTGCCGAGTTTGACGAACATCTCCCCCAACCGGCCATCGTCATAGGACCCAGCGGTGAGGTAGCCCTCGGCGCCGGCGACGGTGAACGAGGTGGTGCGTGATGCCCGCGATTTCGGCAGCTTCTCGCGCACCGGTCCGGCCGGGGTGGCCGGGACGGTCTCGCCGTCGTTGCTGGCGTCTGTGGTCTTGGCTTTCGCGTCGCTGAGCGGCTGTCCGACCTTGCAGTTGTCGCGGTAGATCGCCAGGGCTTTGAGCCCGAGTTCCCACCCGCGGGTGTAGATCTCTTTGACGTCCTCAACGGTTGCCGTTTCGGGCATGTTGACGGTCTTGGAGATCGCGCCGGACAAGAACGGCTGGCAGGCCGCCATCATCCGAACGTGACCCATGGGTGCGATGGAACGCTCCCCCATGGCTGTGTCGAAGATGGCGTAGTGCTCGCTGTTCAGGTGCGGTGCGCCCACGACGTTGCCGTGCTCGGCGACGTACTCGCTCACCGATGTGATCGCATCGGGGCTGTAGCCGAGGTTTTCTAGGGCCATTGGGATGCCGGTGTTGACGATCTGCATGGAGCCGCCGCCGACGAGTTTCTTGAACTTCACTAGCGAGAAGTCCGGTTCGATGCCGGTGGTGTCGCAGTCCATCATGAATCCGATGGTTCCGGTCGGGGCGAGAACGGATGCTTGCGCGTTACGCCAACCATTGCTGTCACCGATGCTGAGGTTGTCTTCCCACTGGTTCAAGGCTTCGGTGGCGACCTGTCCGGCGAGGCCCTGGTGGCAGACCAGGCCGTCATCGACGAAGGTGCCGTATCCAGCGATCGCGGAGACAAGGTCGCTGCCGGCTTCGCGGTGCTTGACCATGACGTCGCGGTGGTCGCTGGCTGACTCCTCGTATCCGGCGTAAGGGCCCACGACACCGGCGAGTTCAGCGGATTGCCGGTAGGCGGCCGCGGTCATCAGTGAGGTGATCGCACCAGCCAGGGCGCGTCCTTCTGCGGAGTCGTAGGGCAGGCCCAGGCTCATCAGCAGCGCACCGAGGTTGGCGTACCCGATGCCGAGCTGCCGGTAACGCCGGGTGGTCTCCCCGATCGCTTCGGTGGGGAAATCAGCGAAGGACACCGAGATGTCCATCGCGGTGATGATCACGTTTACTGCCGCGACGAAGGCATCGATGTCGAAGCTGGCGTCGTCGGTGCGGAACTTCATCAAGTTCAGTGAGGCGAGGTTGCAGCTGGAGTTGTCCAGGTGCATGTACTCGCTGCACGGGTTGGACGCGTTGATGCGGCCCGCCTGGGGGTTGGTGTGCCAGGCATTGATGGTGTCGTCGTACTGGATGCCCGGGTCCGCGCACGCCCAGGCCGCCTGGGCGATCTTGTCCATCAGCCCTGCGGCATCAACGGACTCGATGACCGACCCGTCGGTGCGGGCGATCAAGTCGAAGGACTGCCCCCGTGAGGCGGCGGTCATGAACGCATCGGAGACGCGCACGGAGTTGTTGGCGTTTTGGTACTGCACTGAGGTGATGTCGGCGCCACCGAGGTCCATGTCATAGCCGGCGTCGCGCAGCACGCGGATCTTGTCTTCTTCGCGGACCTTGGTCTCCACGAATTCCTCGATATCCGGGTGATCGACGTCGAGCACGACCATCTTGGCTGCGCGGCGGGTGGCGCCACCGGACTTGATGGTGCCGGCTGAGGCGTCGGCGCCGCGCATGAACGACACCGGGCCAGAAGCGGTGCCACCGGATGACTTGAGCAGTTCCTTACTGGAGCGGATGCGTGAGAGGTTCAAGCCGGCGCCGGAGCCGCCCTTGAAGATGAAGCCTTCTTCCTTGTACCAGTTCAAGATGGAGTCCATCGTGTCCTCGACGCTGAGGATGAAGCAGGCGCTGACCTGCTGCGGTGCGGTGGTGCCGACGTTGAACCACACGGGTGAGTTGAACGCGAAGTACTGGTGCACCAGCAGGTAGGTCAACTCATCGGAGAACACCTGCGCGTCCTGCTCGGTGAAGTACCCGTGCGCAAGGCCCGCCTCTGTGTAGGTGCGCACGACACGGTCGATGACCTGCCGCAGGCTCCACTCGCGCGCATCGGTGCCGAGTGCGCCGCGGAAGTACTTCGTCGTCACGATGGTTGAGGCGTTGACGGACCAAAAGTCCGGGAACTCCACACCACGCTGCTCGAAGACGACTTCGCCGGTCTTCCAGTTGGTCTGTTCCACGTCGCGCAGTTCCCAGGTCATCTCGTCATAGGGATGCACACCAGGGGTGGAGAAGCGCCGCTGAATGGCAACAGTCTCGCCGGTGACGGGGGTGTCGATGATGTCGGTCATGGTCAGTAACTCCTTGGGTTGCTCGCGGAGAGCAGTTGCTTGGGTTGCTCGCTGTGCGGCAGTCCTATCCGGCCGCCGTCAGTGACCGGTATCGGCTGTCTGGCGCCGAACTGCTGCTAGAACGGCGGCGGAGTTTCCTCACCGCTGGCGTCCAGTGCCGCGAGCGGGTCACCGAAGGTGGCGTTCACACCGGACCCGGCGGTGATGCTCATGTCCACTCCCCCGGTGTCCCGGTTCGCGCGGATGTCAGCGGCCTGCTTCTTGGCTGCCTTGGTTTTGCCGGCCGTGGCGGCTTTGCTGGCGCGGGCCTTGTTGAGCCGTTCAGCTGCTTGCTGCAAGGCACCTTCGGTGGGTTTGGTGGGGTTGCCGTGGGCGACGGGCATCCCCAGTTCGCGGCGCAGCGGCTCGATCCAACGGTGGTTGTCGGTGCGGAACTGATCGAAGTCGGTGTACGCCGCGATCGCGATGGGTGCCTTCGTGAACGACAGCGGGGACACCGGCCCCAGGGCGAGCCACGGGTACACGCGCGGGTTGGTGGCCTTCGGCGGCGCGAACGCCTTGTACAGGCGGATGTCGTCGCGGGAGTCCATTTCTTCGGCGACTTTGTCCAGGTCCGCGCCCGAGAGTCCGTAGCCCATGAACTTGACCATCAACTGATCCCAGATGTCGGGGTTGATGCTGCGCGGAGACTGGGTGATGAACCAAACGCCCAGATTGTATTTCCGCCAGTCACGTGAATAGCCCGCCCATTCGCGAGAGAGTTCTTTGACTTCCTCGTTGGGTGCGCGCTCCATGGGCGGCACGAATCGCCACGCCTCATCCATCACGATCGCGGTGTTCATGCCACCGCCGCGACGAAACGCAACTTCACTGGTGGTCTTCAGCGCGGTGCCGATCTGCCGCAAGATCGCTGCCTTGATTTGATCGTCATCCAAGGTAGCCAGCGCTTCGATGACTTGGGCCTGCTCGTCATCGGCCAGCGCGGTGTCCAGCCAGGTGATACCCGAGGTGGACATGTCCACGATCAGCAGCGGCGCCGGGTCGTGTTCGGGACGTTCGGTGACCATGCGCAGCGCTTCCATCAATGGCTGGCGGGGGTTGCCGGCCGGGTTGGTGTCCCCGAACAGGTTGTGGATCACTCGCCACGGCCGGGCCACGTCGGTGAACATGCGCGCATTGGTCAGCACGTCGTTGATCAGGTCCCGCAGCCGCAACACTCGATCACCCGAGGAGTACACGCGCCGCAGGTAGGGGTAGTTCGCCGAGTTGTCGGGATCGGATGGGTCGGTGCAGGTGTTCAGTGTCGTCAACACCACGCGCAGCAGGTCATCGCTGTTGGCTGTTTCCCAGTCGTCGATGTCGCGAATGACGCGCACCACTTCATCAAGGAACAGGTCTTTGACCTCAGATCCCATCTTCCCGATTTCGCCCACGAACTTCGTCTTGCCCAGCAGCGTCGCGAACAGCGGAGCGTCCTTCATCAACTGCAGGTCCTCGCTGATGCGCCGCACCAGCACCGGGCGGCCGAGTTCCCCGGCGAACCCTTGCAGGCTCCACGGCTGACCGGATTCACTCGCCCACTGGCCTTGCGGGTCGATGATGATGAAACCCATTTCCTTGTGCCGCATCTGCGAGGCGAGCACGTAGCCCGCGAACGCGGTCTTACCTGCACCGCTTTGACCCACGACCCCCAGGTGGTAGGCGCCTTCGGCTTCGGTGAAGTCAGGCATGGAGAACGGCGCGCGCACCGGGTCGCCACGATTCACTGAGGCGTGCAGGTGCCCGAGGTAGTGCACGTCGTCGGTGCTCGCCGCGATCAGGGTGTCCAGGACGTCGTTGGTGACGTAGCGCAGCGCACGCCCAGTCGGCGGTGCGGTGGCCAGGCCGTTGCCGGCCTGGCGCCACTGGTCCTCGTCGGGGTAGCGCAGGTAGGACGCCTGCATGCGGATCTCCGCGGTGCGGGTGTCGTTAGCGTCCCCGGACAAGAACACACTGCCGGTCCTACCGATCACGGTTGCCATGTCTCGGTCAGAGTGCGCCTCGTTGGTTTGCCGCACCTGGTTGACCACACCAATACCGATCTGGGTGGCTTCTTGCCCACTTCGGTTCGAGGGTGTTTCCACGAACAACATCTGGCCCATCAGCGGGTCGTGGCGTGCGTCGTCGATTACGTGCACGCTGAGTTGATCGTTGGTGGACGGTGAACCGATGCTGCCTGCTTGGGGCGCGTCACGGAACACGCGGTCGCGGGGGTCAACACTCATCAGGTTTCCTTTCTAGGAGCGATATCCGTACGCCAACAGGGCGGCGTACTCGCGGGTTTCGGGCGGCAACTGCGTGAGCACCGTTTGCTTCAACAAGCGAATGCCGGTGGAGACTTTCTTGGCGGCCTTGTCGGCGAGGTACTGCGCGAGCGGTTCTTTCATTGACGGGCCGAAACAATCACGACTAATAACGGCAGCCAACTCACCAGCTTCGGTGAGGCTGTCCTGGGCGTCGTCGCTGGATGCCGTGAACTGCATCTTCAACGAGGTGATCATGGTGCGCGGCTTGAAGTAGCAAATCTGCAGCAGCCCGTACACCGCTGCGTCTTGCAGCGGCTTCAATGCGTCATCGAGGTGAGCCGATGCTTCACGGACCGCGTCGGGGGCGTTGTCGCGGATGTTGGTGTTGATCAAGGTTCGTGAGCGTGAGGGCACCTTGCGGGGGATCAGCATTTCCCCTTCCTCGAGCACCATCGCGGTCAACACCTTGTCCATCACCACTGGCAGGTTCGGGAACTGCCCGGTCTTACGCAGTTCATCACTCCAGGCGGTTTCGGTGTCGGCTTTGGCTAGTGAGCACACCCCCGACTTCGGGGTCGCCAGCAGCAGCCCGGCCGTGGCGACGTCGAACTGCGCGAGCAGGTCCACCGCGGCCTGCGGCAACGGGTCGCGGCCTTCGAGTGCCTGGATGATGGCGATGAATGGGTTGAGGTGGGTGCCGTCCACGATGCGGTAGTCGTGCTCGATGGTGGACAGCAGCGACAACTCGCGCACCAGCATGTTCAACCGCGAGATTTGGTCGTTGGAGATGTTGCGTTCACGCATGTCCGCCCACGACAACACTGGAGTGGGCAAGTGGCTGGCGGTGAACTGCCCTTCGGCGGCGACCGCGGTGACCGCCATCAGGTCGGCGGCATACAGCTGCTCGGTCGCGGTCGCGCCATCTACCGCGGCGATCGTGTACGGGGTCAGCGGGTAGTGCGGGATCGGGTGGATCCAGCCCTGGTTGAGCATGTACTGGCGGATCGCATCACGCGCACTGGTCAACGCGGTGAAGGACCCCACCGCGGCAGGCCCAAGGGTTTCGGCGATGTCCAGGAAACTGGCGCTCACATCACGCCCAAGGTTGCCCTCGCTGATTGTTTCGCTCACGCTGCTCGCCTTTCCGTGCTCAAGGGCGTGCTTCGCCCTTGTGTGTGCAACACACTGAGCCACACAGTCCCAGAGGGGTCTGACAGTGGCTCGCTGCTCACGTTGGGGGTATCGGACGCCTGGGACAGCACTGGTGGTTAGGGGGCTTCGGGCATCGGGCGCCCGCAGACCCCGTAGACGAATTGGGATCCGGCGTAGTAGGTCGCGAGCACGGATCGGCCGAACTCAGACTCGCTTCGCTGGGCAAGTTCGATGCCCGTTAGTTGTGTGGAGAACTCTTCGCTGTATTCCACCGCTGCCATAAGTGCCTGCGCCATGGGCAGCCAGCGTTCATCCAGGCTCGCTGCTTGGGAGGCCAGGCGTGTCATGGCGATGCTCGTGGTCCGGCTAGCCCCCAAAACCGAGGAATCGCCCAACTCAGCGCATGCCTGATTGACCAGAGCGCGCGCCTGGCGTTGATCGGAGCGCTCCTGAAGGAAGCGTGTGGTGGTACGGCCGC
>Ga0102945_1000096_pt1 | contig 31207 bp, 29 predicted proteins | sample SalPonred_H2O_MG_FD_78207 | JGI IMG/M metagenome (GOLD analysis project Ga0102945, IMG submission 78207) | Salt pond water microbial communities from South San Francisco under conditions of wetland restoration - Salt Pond MetaG R2_restored_H2O_MG ...
CACAATGCCTGTAACACCTGTTGTGTTTAGTCCTGGGTTTTTAGTTGGAAATTTCATAAACACCTCTTATACCTTTTAAGTATAACTTAGAAAGCAGGCAGTGTCAATGATTATTTGATAAATTGTGACAAGTTAGGAGCTGTCCAACCTTCTGGCTTTAGAACTTTCCCGTCAACTCTCTTTCGAACTTTGCCTGTGTATGGATCAATCTTATCAAAGTTTGTTTCCATTACTTCTTTCCAAGCCGCTTCGCCGTCCCAGCCCGCGGCACGAATAGCACCCATAGTAACAACTAGAATATCTACTAGTGCATCCAATTGTTCTACTTTATCATCTACAGCTACAGCATCTGCTAGCTCGCCTACTTCCTCGTCGATAAGCGACAAGTACATTTTGTAGTTTGCGTCACTGGGCTCTTGGTCGCACGCTGTTTGAAATTTGTCAACATCTTTAAATGGGTTTGTCATCTTACGCCTTTCTTTCTTCTTGCTAATTCTGCATGTAACGCAGCAATTGTTTCCATGCTTTTTAATTGCATTCTTTTGTCATCAATGTGTAGGAGATTATCATCCATTTTCTGGATTCGTTTTTCTATGTCCTGTGTGTTTAGAGCTCTTAGCCGTTCCTGATCAATCGCCATCCCCGAACTGTACTCCCTGTGGTTTTTCTGAACTTACAGCCAACACGCTTTCTGCTTCTACCATGCGCACTTCAACTTCGTCACCGTCTACATCTAATAACACACTTCTTGTCCATCTACCGTGCTCCACTAAAATCCAATCTCCTTCGGCATAGTCGTCGGAGTTTTCTGGACCCTTAGCATATACTTGTGCCCAGCGGGGATAGATACCTCTTGTGGTGCCGTCATCGTCTGCGATGATAATACCACTTTGTGTGGTTTGTTGTCCGAAGTGCATGTCAGTTACCAGCACACGATCGTTGATTGGTCTTAAATCACCTTCGATAGCATTAATGTTAATCATCTGTCACCTTTCTTGTAAAAGTTTCCGTTTTCGTCTTCCAGCCATTCTGGCTCTTCGTTAAATTCTTCAATCATTTCCTGTTCTGCCGCTGTTACTTCCTCAACCTTTGCAGAGGATGCAGGAGTAGGTTGCTCCTGGTCTTTTCTTTTGGCGCGACCTGAGCTTTCTTTTGCAACATTTACGTTGTAATATTCCTTCATGCGGTCTTCACGCTTTTTAACGATCTGTCCACCAGGACCTAACTCGTCTCCGCGAGCATTTACTCTAGCGTTTCCCACTGCGGGTGTGAGTTCATTCTTCTTTTGAAGTAAATCCATATCTACGGTTTTACCTCTCAGCGTTCTGTATGATTTATTAGCCATGATAATCTCCCATTATGTGCGTATATTTATCGCAGGAACTCTCGCCAGTCTAGGTCGTACTGGATCGAATCAATTCGATGCACACCTATCAAATATAATACGTATGATGCAACTGAGCTTCCGCGACCTACACCCCACACAATATCGTTCTCACGCATGTAGTCTACAAGGTAAATCATATAGCGTAGCAAGTTCATCATTCCTCTACCTTCAAACTCTGCGAGTTCTTCACATACTCTTTGCCATTCTACTGTTTCTTGCATTTCATATGCATCAATAATGTTTAACTTGTGTATTAGTCGTGACATAACTTCGGCTTGTATATCAATATTTTTATATTTCTCAGGCATGAACCATTCTGATTGACACGCACCGTCAAAGGTTTTCTGATCTACATCTAATGGAATATACTTTTGTAGCTTTGGAAGACCTTGTTCTTCCATGGCGGCATTGAAACGATCTACATCATCGTTGGCATCACATAAAACTACATGTACCTTATCTGCATGCCCCGAGTAGATCATATCAACGAGATCGCGATTGGAAAATCTAGGAATACCCAGTTCATCTGTTTTCATAAGCATCTGTGTAGTTTAATTGATATTGATAAGGCTGTCAAGATCGTTATCGTCGTCATCTTGACTTTTTTGGTATTGTTGTGCCCTGCGAGTGTGTGCTTCCTGGCGATACATTTCCAGTAACACAGCTATTTGCTCTTGCACTTGGGGATTGCGAGTCATCCAGTATTTTCTGCCCAGCTCAGAAATCTTTTCTTCTACTTCTGCATCTGACAGTGTTTTAAAATCATCTACAAGTGGATTAAACATACTAGTAATTATACATTAAATTGATAGTTTGCAAAAAGAATGAATGTTTCGTCTGATTTGTCCAGCGACGATTTTACAATATAACGATCAATATCAAAATTTATGCTTTGGAAGTTGTAACCATTAAAATTAATACGATTTATGATATCGTCAGCGGCTCCAGGTTTGCAATAACATAATGGTATAGCACTTACATACCCTAACTCTTGGAACCCATTTTGTGGCGTTCTCATCCATAAAGGTAAATACTCTCTATCGGTCTTGCCCAGTGTTTTTATATTTTCTCGCATATGTTCTATGCTGGAAAGATATCTCACATTATCTTTGCTTTGACTTATTTTTACAGCGTCGCTGTCTGCCTTTATTGTGTTAGTTGGCTTTGGTCTAAGGCGTTTTGTATCTGCATCCAAAATTTCCAGTGTAACACTTAAATCAGTTCCGTTTCTTAATTCTATGTCAAAATCATTATTGTCGCTGTTCACTTCTAACGTAGAATCACGAGTTTCAATAATCAGTGTGTCTTGCTTACCTTCAAAAACAAATTTCACAGTATCACGAGTATAAATTGGAATAGCATCACCGCCCTGACCTATGGCATTAGGATCATCTATGCTAGCATACGATTGTGAATCAACTGTGATTTTGTTTCCTGTGGTTATTTCAAATCGAGAGCGTGTCTGCCCTCGGTCAGTTTCATATGGATCTATTACCGGTATATACACCACTTCGTATACTGTGTCTCTTGTACCAGGTTGCCTTGCAATTGCTTTTGTTGGTGCACCTAATTTAAACTTTTTTCGCTTATGGTTTTTAGCGGCTGCACCCACAAACTCTTCGATGTTTTTCTTTTCAATTCCGTTGTACACAATCATTTCTATTTGTGAGGCAACGCCGAATTCCGGGTCATTTGGTCTATAAATGCTGCTAGGCAAGAACACCTCGGGATCACGCAAAAAGTTTTGAATCTCTGCCCTTTTATCAGCAGATAACATAGGTTTGGCTGTGATATCTGTGTATTGAGTTTTATCATCTTCTATAACAGTAAGGGTGAATTCCCGCTCAATTGCCACTAAATTAAACCTATCTCTTGCTTTCACAGTAAAGGTATAAGTTCTCTGTGCAAATTCATCTGTGCCAGTATCCTCCAACGTAGGTCTTCCTATAATGTTTCCTAAATAACTGAGAACACAGCCTGCTGGGAAGTTTCCTCTTGTCACAGTGTAAAATAAGGGTTCGTTAGGTACTGTTGTTTCTGCTTGCAATTGTATAAGGCAAGGCAGATCTTTTTTGATGCTTCCTAAGTCAGAGTCTGTTATCCAACTTATATTAGAATCAATTTCTCCAATAACACGCAGTTCAAATGTTTTATTACTGCTAGGCCTAATAACCTCGTCAGTATTTGTAATCGTTATTCTTTCCTGGAAACTGTCACCTCTGAACAGAGCAAGTCCAATGTTTCTTCCTTGATTAAGTCTTAGAGGAAGATTTTTATCAAAACTCATTCTATCAAAAAACTCTTGTATTTTGGTTACCGTGAGCACAGAAGTAGAATCGCCCAATATTTCATTTGCATTTTCTTCTAGTTTGGCAATATTTTTTGTATATGTTGTTTCCTTGACGGTTAACCACCACGTATTTGCATCTGCAACTTCTATGGAATAATCTTTGTAGAATGCTGAAGGATCAAAATTCTGTGGTAATATGTCAGCTGGTCTTTCATATGCTTCAATGATTTGATCTAAGAAGTTTGCACTGCTGATCAAACTTAACTCAGGAGACACAATTTGATAAGTCACCATAGGAGTAATATTTTGAACCACTAATTCGTTTGAAGTGTTAAAATTGTATGTGCGTCCTATATATTCCTCACGTTGATCCTGTGGCATTCTATAAACGTAAACAAAGTCTTGTCCTATAGGTGCTGTTTCAAATACAACTACACTGCTTTTTGGAGCTAGGCTGTCGTCTAAGAATATTACATCAAAGTCAGGATCATTATTGTCTACTCCTATCACCTTATAATAAAATCCGTTGATAAACAAATTTCGTCCAATCAATTCTACAAGATCATTTACCCCGTCAATGTCTCCGGTGAGGTCTATTTTTGCTATCTTAAATCCTGTTGCACCGATGAATGTATCTTCGTAATAAGTGCCATTAATTATAACATCGTCTAGGTTTAAATCATAACGGGTGGCATTAACGGTAAATTTATAGTTTTTTGTAACCGCAGGTTGATAAGGAATATATCCGTAGACTTCGCCGCTTATTCTTGATAATTCTAAGCCTGGAGGCAATTCCGACGGTGTACCATCATCATTTAAATCTTGAAGCGTATATTGTAGCACCCCTTCCAATGTTTCATCTTCTATCACATCTAAGAAAATTGTAGTATAATTGTTAGCACGCTTATATCCAAGGTCCCTAGGAGTAATCCATACTGGTGATCTAATGTGAGTGTTGTCTGCACGAAATACACCAGTATCGGCCTCCATGATAGTGTTGTCAGCTCTTAGAAAATCATCGCCTACTACATAAATTTTGAAAGAACGTTTAACAATGGTATTGCCATCTGTTACACTTACCTCGAACGGATAATATCTGTTAAGCTTTCTTAAATTTTGTGTGGCTTCAAAAAATCCGTATCCAATACTGTCGTAGAAGAATGTGCTGTATCCATTTGTTGAACGCAACCCGTAGTCAAAAATTGTGTTTTCAAAAGGAGACATATCATATCCTCCTTGTGCATTGCGTCTATCTAAGCTGAGTAAAGGTTCGGTTGTTCCTATTATTCTGCCATCCGTGGTTAATTCTAAACCAGGAGGTAAGGATCCGCCGTCGTTGCCTATAAAATACTCCAGTTCCTCACCTGCCGCGATATCATCGTCTTGTGCAATGAGTTGAAAATTTATTAATTCGTTGTCTAGAATAAAGAATGTATCGTTTGGTCCTATAGGAAGCAATCCTTGATTGGTTACCCATTTTGGATCATCAGGACCAGTTACTACCAGCTTGAAAGATCGATCATCAAAATATCCATTTAGGTGTGCACGAACCACAAATTCAAACACAGTGTCAACCGCCACTTCGGATAGGGGTCCGCGAACAAATCCGTTAACTAGTTTTGTGTCAGGAGGTAAGGTACCGCTTATTAGCTCTAGGTCGACATCAGCATTTTCTATAGTGGGCAGTTTGATATTAATATCATTGCCTTCGACTATTTGTGCTAATTCTTGCCCATTGGGCACATTCCATAGAGGTGTTGTCATTCTGCGAATCCCTTTACAGTATTTATTGCAAAAATTTAGATAGACCCGAGGTCAACAACAAACGGAGAAGGATCTGTAATTGTACCAAAATCAATATCGTTTTGAGCAGCTAACCATTCAGTAATACTGGTAATATTATAATAAATGCCGCCAAAATCAAAATCATAAGGATCTGTGCTAGTAGGCGCTGGCGTCCATTTACTTCCATCCCATTTAAGAACATCACCCTCCAGTGCAGGTTTATTATCAACATCAAGTAAATCAGCCAGTCTGTTTTTACTGAGATTTATCACTCCAGTCACTGGGTCAAATATTAAATTTTGATTTTGGTCAAATACATTGCCCACAAAATTGCCTATAATGGTATTTGCGTCTAATGTGCCCACTGAGGTTAAATCAAATCCTTGGGCATCTAAACTAGCTCCCAATTTAGGATCTGTGTCACTTACAAGTGCTGTGCTGCCTGTATAGCTTATTTGAAGATTGTTATCGTTTACGATGCTTGTTTCAATATCGTTTGTACCAGACACTGTTAAACTGGCAACTTCATCGAGGAACACACTTCCGTTGTCACTGATTACTAAAAGACTTTTTACACCACCGTTTGCTTCTACTAGTATTCTATCATCGTTACTGGATAACAGAATATCTTTGCCGGCAACCAGTTTTTTGAATTGCAATTCGTAACCCAGTTTACGACCAAAGACACCTTCTCCCACTTCGCCTATGTTAGAAGCGGTTGTGCTTTCGTCGTCTCTGAGGTCAAGCTCTTGGAAGTTTAGGTTTACTTTGCGAAAGGCTTCGCGAAGATCATCGCCGGTGCCGTCATTTGCAAAGTTACCAATTTTGATTTCTTGTAAACTCATAGAACTTCCTTAAAATATTATGCTGTACACAATGGCTTTATTTTCGGAAATTAATTTTTTCCTCTGCCCGTCTTCATAGGTGTAAAGAAACCCAGTCTGAAAGTCATAAATCAGTCTGGCTTGGCTGTCTTTTAGATCGGCATTTACTGTGTCAGCATTTATGACCAAGGCATTAACTTCTGCCCATTTTCTGTCATCCTTGCCCACTTGCAGTGTGCCGTCTACATCTGGGTATATTGGTCCTGTAAATTCACCATTCAATAACCCCGCTTCCTCAAGACCTATAAAGTCTATGCTTTTTCCGTCACCGCCGACTCGTAAGAATTTAAATTGATTTCCACCGTAGAAATCAAGGTCGCCTGTTTTCTTTAGATAGTTGTCAGGATTTACCTGCACGTCTGCTACCTTTAAGATAGCGGCATTCAGTGTGCCTTGCGTATCTACATCTTTTACATTGATAATAGACACATCACGAAGATCAAGATTATCCCCTGCAGGGATTTCCTTGATTTGATTACCGTCGTTGCTGTCAACTATCAGTGGAAATCTATCAGCCATTATATCTTCCTATACATGTATTTATTGATTTATCCGTATACTTTTTCACGCAGTTAATGTTTGCCTACCAGCACTTCGATAACGCCTCTGTCACTGCTGTGTTTGCTTTCTAGGGCTTTGCCTATTACTCTGCCAGGTTTGGCATCATTGTTGACCATTGCATGCCCTGGAACCGCACTTGTAACCAACATGTCACCGCGCTCAACTTTGCCTATTACCTTACACAGCAGTCTTCCTTGAAGGGCAACCGCAGTCACATGGTCTGCTTCTTGATCTTTGTTCATAAGATACGCAGGGTTTGTTGACACTACTCCAACAACTTTGTGATCATCCTTTGTGGTGCTTTGTGTAATCTCAGCATCACCACCGATAACCACTACTGTGCCGGGCTCGTACTGCGCATCGGCTGCATAGTTTTCTGCTAAGTCTGCATAATATGCTTCTAGTGCTGTACCACTGAACAGGTTAGCATATACAGTATTGTACTGATTGCCATTTGATCCTATGTTGTAAGCATTATTAGAAAGTGGCAGTATGTTTTCAGTGTTGAAGCTGCCTCCAGTAAATGTTCTAGCATACACAGTGTTGTAACGATCACTTGGTCCGCCTATATCATATCCTGTAAGGGCAGTGTCTGCCGTCTCGTCAGGTATTACACCGTTCTTTGAAAATATGAACGGAGCCCTAGTAGTATTAGATGGTATATCAGCTACAAATACCGCAACTTCACCTTCCTGAGTGATACCAGTGCCGCCGCCTATTGATATTCCGCTTGAATAATCGTTCTTTTCGTCCGGTGCTTCAATGAAACTTGAGTAAATCCAACGTGCCGCAAGTGATTTAGCTGTGCTAAAACTTGTGCTGTTGGTTTTGAGGCTACTGTCACTGGTGCCGTCAAGGGCAACACCGTCTCCGATCACGTCAACTTTGCCGCCTACTCTTATTTCAACATCAGTTTGACCTTCTGCTGTGAATACCGGACCTTGTCCAGGAGTGGTAAACACAATATTTGTGCCGTCTATGTCTAATATCTTATAAGCTGGGTCCGACCCCACTACTAATTGTTGTACTTGCACCGTGCCATTGGAAGTGGTTTTTACAATACTGTCACTGGCTCCGGTTGTGGTTATTGCTGTGATATCGTAAGTTTCTGCACCAGTCCTGATCACAGATCCTGCATCGTTGTCAGGAATGTCAGAGTGAAGTAATCCTCCCCCTACGTTAACCACATCATTAAAACTAACAGTGTCTACAGGACCTTTTTGTGCCGGCGTACCAGATGAGTCCAGTCTAGCTACCACATGTTGATCGTCTATCCAAGTTATCTTTTCTGGTTGTATACCAGTGGTATCCGAACTGGCTGTTTGAAGCTCAATGAATCCGTCAGTGGCTGTGAACTCTACGTCCTTGAATGCAGATAGGCCTAAGTCGCCTTGGCTAATTCCTGATGCATCCTCTAATACTCCCGCAGTGTTCATATTCAACTTGCTCTGAGATATTGCTGCATTGGATGCAACATCAGCGTTGAATATAGATCCTGGCTTGTATTGAATATCTAGGGTTAAGAATCTATCAGTTACTGATCCGCCGGACTCAATTGATGATCTAAGTATGCTGAATTCTATGTCTGCCGCATTGTCATACACTGCATTCATCCATTCGTCGTCAGGACCGTCTATGCAAACACCCTGCGCACCGCCGGTAACTTCCACAGTGTCCTGACCGACTCCTCCTGCACTGCTAAACACCCCAGAAACAGGAGTATATATGATATTAACAATTGCGCCATCGGACGATGTGCCAGAATATACATCTTCAATTGTGCCCTCTGCACCGCTTTCGCTTCCTATTATGGTGTCACCTCTGAGGAACTGTCCATTCACAATAGTATCTGCATCTATTGAAATTCTCTTGTATCCAGAGGCTACTAACAGTTGTGCCTCTTGAATATTATTGAGATTAGTATCCTGCAAATCGGTTAAACTGTCTGTGGCTTCCACCCTTCCGTCTACATATGCTTTGTTAGCTGCATCAGTTTCACTGGCTGGGAACAATAAGTTGTTTATTCTATTGTCAGCTGCATCTAAGTCATCTGTCATTGGCACAGCGCCGTTAGCAGCTAACACGCTAGGACCTAACGGATTTGGTACTAGCGATCCGTTAACATCGTAACCTAATCTTCTGTCAAGGTATCCTCTTACGGCACTCTCTGTTGGCACCGAATCGGATGCATTGTCTTGCATGGTGCTGTCTGTGGAAAACTCCGTAATGGTTACACCGCGCTTGAATCCTATACCGTCTACATTTGACAGTGCAATACTTGCAGAGAAACTTACCGTACCAGTACCTTGGTCTACACTAAAGAAACGTCCTACTCGGAACACACCATTTTGGTCTGTGCTCACATAGAACACACGGCCCTTGCCACGTTCGCGAACTTCTTTGGTTTGATCAGGCTCTCTAGGAGGTCCAAAAATCACATTGGGATAGTTACTGGTGTTAAAGCCGCCCGTTCCTACATTAAGGAAGTCATGTCCTGTAACTCTACAAGTTGAAATATTAATTGTTATATCACCACCGGATCCTGCTACAATACCTGCTCGTAGATTATTGGTAATTCCTGGTACAACAACACTTTCAGGCAGTCCTGATCCTGTGTATGCAGAGTTAATGGACTCGCCTGTTTCTTCAATATCCACTAGAGCATACTCGTTGCCTGCTTTAGTAAAGTCGTCAAACGGTCTTTCTACTTCATCGGTGCCGTCCAAGGTAACTGTTCTATAGTTGAACACATAAAATTTCTTACCTCTCCACGTGATCACTGGTGCTTCTACTAGACTGCCTGTTAGGCTTTCTGGTCTGTTAGCCACAGGTGTTCTAGCGTTATTATTGAGTCTGTAAATTTCATTTGGATCAGCCGCGGCTACGATTGCAATTGTGGTATCGCCTGCGGTGTTACCCTTTGTTGTTCCACCTGTCAAAGGAAGACCTGCTGTGTCTAGGGTGTTTCCAATTGCTTCCGTTGCCTTAGCATCGTCTACAATCAATCGAATATAATCATAAGCGGCATCTATTCCGATGGCTGTTTGATCGTCCGGCAATTCTGCACCGGTGGCATCTGCCGCCTGAAAACTGATAGATCTATAAACATACTCAGGATTTTCATCGAATATTAATGCGGTGCTAGGTCTAATATTTAGAGTTCTAAAACTGTTAATATTGTCAAGAATAAATTGGGTGTTTCTTCTGTAGTCAATAAAATCACCCCAATCAACTGCGGCTATTAGACCTTCTGAGCTGTAATCTTCTTCTCCGGTTGAAAAGTTTAATCTGTAAATCTTACCGCTGTATTGTGGAGTTAATCCGTCAGTTGCTATAGCACCAGTTATTGACAACCCTGTGATAACATTGTTATCATCAACTGAATCTATTGTAACGGTGGCGTCGTTTGTCGGCGTTGATCCGCCAAGTTCCTCACCTGACACAGTGAAAGTATCGCCCGCCGAATAACCGGTTCCGCCCTGTAATAATTCAACTGTGTATCCATATTCTTTTGACTTATAAATATTAAAGATAGCACTAGTTCCAGAGGCTGGAGCTGATATCACAGGCAACGTTGAACCAAATTCTAAATAGCCACCTATCACATGGTTTGCATTTTCTTCTATGCTGGTTACATTATACCTTCCAACTCTGTTTTCTCCAGCATGATATAAATCAAATTCTGAATTATTGCTGGGTGGCTCCACAAAGTCATATGCATACAAAAACAACTGCTCTTCTAGGTTTTGATAGGTGTCAGCAACAACTGATTCAACTGTTGGGGTAATTGCACCTGCTGTGCTTCCCGTCAGTGTGCCTGTGGTATTAAAAGTTCCGCTTATTGTGTCAAGATAAATGTATGTGCTCGCAGAGGATTTCTTAACAACACCTGTAGCATTCGTGCCAGCCTGTGTTATAGTTTCACCAGCTGTTACAGAAGCATTCCCAGACAACCGCAAAATAATTTCCGCAGAAAATGTTTGTGCCGCAACATTTAAATCTTCTTGTAGTGTAATAACATCAGGTACTTCGTTAGGATCAGCGCCTTCCGCTACTAGTCCGAATTCACCATAACAACTAGAACCAGTTAATGATCTAATTTCTGAGCCATTTTTAGCATAATACGATGTATGACAGTAGTATGTAAACATTGACACCATTTCTGATATGCCTCCGTTTACGCACACTAACCCATATCCCAAATCATTAATTTGAGTAAAGTCATTGCCCAGCATGCTTCTGTTACCAGCGGTTTGCATGGTAATAGGAATAGGACTAGACAGGTCGTCTAAATCAACTCCGCCTAAAACTAGATTGCTGCTACCAGTAAATCCTTGTCCTTCATTTGAAGTAGGATCTAGCACTAATACAGCAGTTCCTGCATCTGGATCATAATTTGTAACAGTATTAACTTGGAATCTCTTTCCGTCTATGTAGAAAGCACTAGGTGTTTCTGGACGTCGAATAAACAGACCCTGTCCTGCTAAACTTTGAACATTTAACACAAATGGACTTCCAGCCTCCTTGCTTACCACTTGCAATGCAGAATTTCCGCAGAATGCATCAACGAATAATCCGCCTCTGAACGACTGTTTGTTAATTCCTTGTGTAAAACTAGAGCCTGTTTGTATGTACGGTGACCTTGTTAGGATTTGTCCTTCAGGATCTAGCACACACATAAATCCGCCGTGTCCTTGAACGGTTATGTTTCGCAAGATAGTAGAATCGTTCATCAAGAACACATCAATATCTTTGTTGTTCAGTGGAGGATTATATGCCGAGTCGAACGCAAATTTAATCAAAGTAACCAAAGAATCCACAGTATCTTCTGGTCTTATGACTTCTTCCCAATATAAATTAATTTCAGCAGTATCAAAAACTGTGCCACTCTCGTGTAATACAGAAGTTTTGAATATTCTTTCCGTGCCTGCAATAGTGAAACTGACAACATCATTTAGTCTGTATAGCTTGTTTTGTTCCCATTCTGCAGGCGTAGTATCGCCGTAAAATAAATCTGCTAGAGGATAGTCTAAATTAGATCCATAAGTTGTCGGTGATACGCCTAATAATATTGATTGCATAATGCTAGAAGCGTGATCGATTGCATCTTGTATTTCTGTTTCGATTCCGCTATATAACGACAGCGAGTCGAACCACACACCTTGATTTTCTAAAGCAAATTCTAATCCACCGTTGATTAAATCTTCTGCAACAGAGTCTACTAAGTTTCTAATATTCTGTCTGAATACAGATCTGCTGTACTGCCCGAAAATTCCAGTATTGCTTGAATCTAAATATTCGTCTGTTTGCTCGGCAATAAAGTTTTTGTTGTCTAATAGGGCCTGTGCCTGGGTATTCCAGCGTCCTATATTAACTAAACCTTGTCCTACATTTATTTCGTCTGCAGGATTTGAAAGATAGTGTCTGCCAAAGTATCCATCGATTGTGCCTGTCAGAGGATTTTGATATTCAACACCATTTGGAACACTGGTTACCAAGAAACTAATATTCGGTGCTCCGGTATTTCCTAGCACAGCATCGTCTATTGTAATTCTATCGTTTACTCGGAAATCTTGTCCGCTATTTTCTACAGTAACAGTGACACTTCCGTCACCTGCAACAGTGACTTCGAATATTGCCGCAGAACCATATCCGGTTGTTATATAATCAGTGTCTGTAATGGTATATGTACCAGCGGCTGAAGATCTAGTGCCGTTGGCTCCTACATTTTGATAAGATCCTATGGTCTCAATTTCAGAACGTCCTAGTACTAGTCCGTCAAATTCTCTGTCTCGATAGAAGAATATGTTAGCATTTGGACTTTGAGATCTTCTGTCCTTTGGCTTGATGATACAGCGTCTAAATTCGTCTCCTTTGATTGAAACATTTGCCGGAACTCGTATAGGATAGTCTTCTTCATACACACCGCTTTCTATTCTAATGCTGATTTGTGTATCTCTTACAATATTTCCAAATTCCAGTTCTTCGCCCGGAATAAATTCAATAGGTTCTAGCAAATTCAGCAGGGCATAATCAAACGTTTCACTGCTTTCGTCAGCAGTTAGATAATTCACAATCTGTCCAATAGCACCCGATGTTTTACCACGTATAACCTTGCCAGGAATTATATCAACATTACCGACTCGTGCTTGGTCAACTGTGCCTTGATTGCCGTTTGTAAGATTTAGTTTATAAGATGTAGCACCGTCTCTTACAGGGTCAGCAGTGAATAATCCGTTTTGAATTATGTCAGTCACTGTGTCGAATTTATTTGCGATTGCTGTCTCTGCGTTAGAGTCTACCACAAGGGCAGGATCTGCTACTTGGGAAAATCTACTCTGTAATGGACTGCTAACCGCAGTGTTAGTTATAATGAACTGGGTAACAATAGTCTTAGCATGCTCTATTCCTGCTAGAGTTTCCTCTAATTGTGTCTTAACAGCAATTTGTCCAGACTTAGATGAATAATATCTAAATCCAGCCCATCGACTTAGATAATTAGCATTATCCCCAGTCATAATATCTAAGGCTATGCTGTCTAATATAAGTTTAATGTCACGTTGGCAAATTGCTCTATCATAGTCAAAGTCGGGAAATTGAGCATCTACATAAGCAGTAACTTCTGCTGCAATAAAATCTTTGTTAAGTTCAATCAGAGCTTTTGCATTTGATCGATTTGTAACTGGGTTTTCAACACCTGCTGTGATTACTTCAGCGACGGCTTCTCCGCCCCCATAAGTAATATCTTGCATGTATGGTCCTGGCACATATGGACTTGCAAGAATGATTTCTTCAGCTTTTCTACAGGCTGCGGCGATTGTTTTGTAAGCATAGCTTTCGCTTCGGCCTTCGCTACCTGCGGGTGTTGCTGTTTGATCATCAGAACCGCCTGTGCTTACATACAGATTAAACTTGCTTTCGAAACTGAGATTGTCTACATACAGTTTGGTAGCGGCTTGAAGATCATCTTCGGCATTTGGAGTTCCTGCTCCTCGTAGTGCTCCTGGGTGATCGCTGAGATTTAAAGGCCCTGTCATTGTGTCGCCTTGACGACGAACTACACTTTTTCTAGGAAGCGGCACCGAGTCGAGCCAATTGCCTTCTAGATTGCTGTTGAAATCTGCATCCACAAGGCTGAAGGGTCCTGTACCACCGCTTAGTTCAATCTTGTTGGTGCCTGCAACAGCATCTGCTTCAGTTAGATGAGCCGATACAGTATCTTCGTCTCGTACTCGCATATAGAATGCAGTTGTACTATCATATTGCACAACCAAGTTATCAGAATCTCTAGCGGTAGGTAATACATTTTCTGAACGCAGATTGAATTCAAGTCCAGTAAAATCATCAGTATAACCGTGATCGGTAATTTCTATATTCCCAGCTGCATCTCCTGCACCTGTTGTAAAAGAAGTTATAGTTTTAAAATATTCTGTTGTATTAACAGGTTCGTCTTCTAATCGTATTCCGCCGCCGACAGTGAACTTTTTCTGATAAGTTAGATCTGCAAATCTTTTATTAATCACAAGGTCATCTAGAGATATTGTTCCTGACACAGAATGAATAGCATTATAGTTGTTAACAGCGTCCGCATCTAGACCCACATTGGCAAGAGCAAAGCCTCCCATATCAATGGGGCCGCCAGCCTCAGGTGACTTATCTAGGTTGATATCGATAAATTCCTGTTTAACAATAACCTTGCCACTAACACTGTAGTCAAAGCCAATAGTGTCGGGCGAACCGTCTAGATCACTGTTACTGGCAAACTCTCTGAATTCCAATCCACTTGATGTACCGTTTACTACAGGAATCTTATTTTCGTTTCCAAAATAGGAAATAGGAGTATCGGCAAGATCTGTAAATCCAATTTGCCCGTCCACTCCGAATACTGCATAAAGTTCTTGAAAGTTTTCGTTGACTTTCTTAAAACTTTCACGGATACTGTCACCAGTTCCGTCATTACCTTCAGTACCGATATCGATTTCTTGTTGTGCCATTGATTTGCTCCGAATGTGTCCTCTATGTTATATTTACCGGATATTTTTATAATCTTAATGTAAATACACTGTGTTTCTTGAACAATATACGGTGAAAACCAAACATTTTAGAAAATCAAAACTGGGTGCGGAGCATGCTTATTATCGCAACAAAACCGTGTTGGTGTTTAGATGCGACAGTTGTTCAGAAACATTTGAAAGAGAGCGTGGCCAAATGGATCCAAAGCGATTAAACAACAATTATTTCCATTGTTGCTCAAACTGCGATGCAAAAAAATTTGCTCAGAAGCGAGGTGTTGAAAGAAAGCGTGTTTGGGACTTATCTGCCAGTTCAGATATTCCTATTAACAAACTATAATTTATATAACAACGGCATGTTAAATGTAAGTCTGTAACATTCCGTTGTACCAAAAAATCTGTGCCAACTTGGCCATTTTTTTCTTGTGTTATGAAAAACTAACACTCTGTTATGCTTAAATGGTAATAATTTTTGTTGAGTGCCTGATTCATTACTCAATTCAGTATGTCCGGCCGGATCTGCCCCACCTAGATAATAAATGATTTGATACTTTTTAGTACAACCGTCTATGTGCCAATCACGTATAATTTTGCCACCATTTGGTCCATAATGAGGAAAATTTATTTCATAATCTAAATCGTGAAACAGCAAATTAAACTTGTTATCAAAGAGTTCAACTGTATCTTTTAATTTATCTAACTGTATGCTTATAAATTTTTCCCAAATAGATGACTTTTTGTAAAAGTAGGTGGCTAGTAGAGTATTTGCTACAGATTCTTCTAGGGCATTTTCTATAGTAAAATATAGAAAGGGCTCTTTATGTACTTCAAAAGACTTCTCAAAAAGATACACTTTAGTCTTCTTTTTTCCAAAGTGTCCAAGCACCGTATACTACGGCAATCAGCCCTGCAAACTTTGCTAGGTTAGCGGCAAAGATAGCAACAAGCCCCATTACGATAAGACCTGCCCCGTCCCATGTAGTTCTTTCTGTCAGTCTAGACTTAATCCATGATTTAACCATTTCTGTATCCCCCTTGAACTATATTTATTAAATATTTCTACCTTAAGGAGGTATATTATGTTAACATGGTTAAAGAAACTATTCGGTTCCGACATGCCCTCGACGCCAGAAATTGCCAAGGCAGCTCCTGCTCCGGTGGCAAAGGCACCTGAGGTTAAAGCAACCGAAACAAAGGCAAAGGCTAAGCCTGCCAAGAAAGCACCTGCCAAGAAAGCTCAGGCTGGGAAGGGTGCGGATTTAGACAGCATGAACAAGCGTGATCTGCTTGCACTTGCCAAAGAGAAAGGTGTTAAATCTAATGCCAGCATGAACAAGGCTGACATTATAAAGGCTATCAAGAACGGCTAATTACACTTTTTAAATTTTCTAGTTCTGACTCACAGCGAGTTAGCTTGCGTTCTAGGACGTTTATAGCTGCTCGCTGTTTCTTTGACTGCTCCTCCAAACTGCGAACGTAATCAACTGTGGGAATTTCTTTGTGCGATCCGTCCTCGGCAACCATCGTAAAGCGATCTACGCCTTGTGCTCGTAAACCGCCTGTTACACGATTTGGGTTTTTGTTGGATTCGTTAGGCTGGCTCTGTTTCGAGCCGTACATTTTGCTCAAGTAACTCATTGTGTTCTCCTACAGCGTATTTATATAGTGCCATGCTGGCTAGATTTTTGCCCTTGGCTTCTGTCATGATGTCTGCATGTTCCCAGAATTCAAGTGCCCAGTCATTACAGGCAGTGTTCCACATGTAGTCTGAATGGGCACGCAGTTTCTGCTTCTTGTAACCCCAATCCAGTAATTCTGCCATATCAGGACGTTGAGTTACAGGATGCAAATTTAAAAGGTCTTCGCGACTGAGAGAATAGTGTATTACCGGCCGACGAGCACCTCGCCAAGAGTCCATTATGCGCTTAAATCTATCTGACTGGGGCGTAATGTAATGTCCTTCACGGACCCATTCATGGTGTATATCGAGTACAAGGGCACAGTGGTCGACCAATTCGATGCTGGCGTCTGATCCCCAGCACATTTCGTCGTTTTCGATTGTGATGGTATTTCTTGCTTCGGGGCTGAGTCGCTTGAGGGCTTTTTTGATCCCTTCTGGACCTTGTCTACCTGATATGTGTACGTTGATCTTAAAATCTTGAAATGATCTACCGTAACCCATCCACCTGGCCATATCGGCATGATATTCAAACTCCTCTATGCTTCTATTTACTATATCGGGATTGTCACTAGCAAGAACAGTAAACTGGCCAGGGTGAAAAGATAAACGAACGTCAAGCCTCCTAGCCAAGGCGCCAACCTCCGCGAACGCTCGTTCTGCATACTGGCGAACGTCCCCACGCCGCCAAAAGTAACTCCAAGTAGGTTCAGTATAAACAGGAAGACAATCACTGCCCAACCGTACCATCCTAAGTCCATGTGGTAAGTCTCCTACGTATTCTATTAGATTATAATAACTTTGAATGTTATGTTCCATCAACTCCCATAGACGCTGTTCTGCATCCTCGCGAGATTGACGGTTAAGCCATGCCACGGTTGTAGCACGAGTGTTGAAGGGACGCTGGATTTCTTCCAGCACTTTTTTCTTCTGATCTTGATCAGGGTGCATGTACTTGCATGCGAAGCCTATACGTTTTGTCATGCCTTTAGTATACTGCCTTTATTTCCAATTTGCAATCACCCACGGATCATTGCATTTGTGTGGATTTGGATCACCGTGAAATACGGCAATGCTGGTTTCTGGTTTAATTTCTGGCTCGCCTACATCGGCAAAGTTTCTTCCACCGCGAGGATCAAGTATCATTCTGGGACGATTGCGCATCTCCCACTTGTAGCTCTGTATCCATTCGTCTGGCCAGTATTCGTAGTCTTCTTTAATTTTAAAACGGATCCAATCTTGATCGCCTTGAAAGCGTCGAGAATTTGTTCTAGGATCTTTCATAAACTCTTCATACACATAGCTGTGCTGTCCTGTGTCTAAACGAAAAATGCTAGAGTTAAATTTATCATAATTTGGGTTGCGACATCTGTTAAAATCGCGGATGATGCAGAACTTGCCCGGCTTATAAGTAAATAAATTATCCATATTCCTAAAGATAACCATATCCAAATCCAGAAACAGCACAGTGCCGTCTAAACCTAGATTTTTGTTAAAGAAAAATGGTTTATACCACCAGCCCTCTACATTTTTTGTGACTGGCAGTGGCTCGATGTGAATTTGCGGATCGAGTCCTTCAGGGTCCTCAGTGAAACACACAAAGTTATAGTTTAGTGTTAGGTTTCTTTTAACCATGTTATACAATGTATTCACATAAGCAGGCGGATATTTTTTGCCATATTTTAGGCAAACTACATAACGTGGCTTTTCCAATGTGTGTTTCCTGAGTTTTTTCTTCATTAACCTTGAAGTCTTTCTATGGCATCAAGTGGTGCTTCGTACTCCCAGCGAGACTTCATAGGAAGAGCTTCACCCGAAGGCATTTTCCACTGTGCGTCCGCTTTAGCAGTAGTTTCATCTACTTCTACCATTGCATCATTGCGATCATGTTCGTACACACGAACACGTTCCACGTAACAACGTCCGTTTGTTATCTTGTATATATAATGATTGACATGTTCCCAAATGAACAGTGAACTCATTTCCATTGATACACCGCTTGGCAATACTCGAAGTGTTCCTAACAATCCACCAGTATCTGTCATTGTGTGCGGAATATCTCCAATTCTGGGATCATCCGCAGGTAACACAGTGACATGATCGAAGTAATATTCCAAGAACTGTTTAACAGGAGCTAAACCACCAAACGGAACTATCCATCCGTGTTCATCTACATCGCCTGCAAATGTGAATTCTACTGAGCGATCATAACCGTGCACTTGAGCACAGTGTCCGGGAGTGCCATCTGCATTTGCATCAAAATACTGTGCATGTCCGCATGGTAAATTATTATATACTTTTGTGCTTTTAACTTTAATACCCATCTCTTGCCTCCTCGTGAGTAAGTTTGATGCGCAGAATATTTATAGAGGGATGAGCGTCTAAGACCTCTTAATGCATTAATATTACATGATATTACTTATCATGTCAAGCAGAAAAAGAAGGATATTCGAATAAATACACTTAACTAAACCAGGAGTTTCCAATGCCAGCAGCATTTTTCGATTTTTTTAGAAAGGTTGTTCTCAAGTCGCCAGACGGTTCAACTATTGAGACAGTTATTGAAGCGGACAGTTTCACTGATGAACTGAATATTGTGAGAGGTCCTGGAGTGGCTTTTAACGGCGACGATGAATCAGACACATTTGAAATTAATGTAGACTACGATTTATCTATACCTGTTGACACCACGGATCTTACCCTCACAGACATTAATGGAAACACCAGCTCTATCAATTTAGTGCAAGGTGAAGATATTATTCTTACCAGGGTTAACAGCAACACGATAAGAATTGATGCGTCTAATGTGACCATTGAAATTACCAATATATCTCTAGCTAATCCAATTCAGGTTACAACTTTAGTAGCTCATCAGCTAGTAAACGGAGCCGAGATAACCATTCAGGATGTTCTAGGAACAACAGAACTGAACGGTAATAGTTACTTCGTTGATGTAATAGACAGTAATAATTTTACACTGTATTCCGATGAAGATTTAACCACCCCAATTGATGGAACCACAGGATTTACTTCTTATAGTAGTGGAGGCACCATTCAGGTGCAGAATGTTGCCACTTTAACAGGATTGTTGGACGTTGATATTGACAATGTTCAAGAAGAAGACGCATTTGTTTATAGAGGCGGACGTTGGATTAACACTGACACTTTGAGTATATCCAGCTTGACTGCGGATTTAACTTCTGATAGTCTTCAAGCAATTTCAGATTTAACTATTACCAGCGCCTTTGGCGGGTCTGTTTCTATTACTAACGGTTTTACCACGCAGATTTCTTTAACTCATGACACCGGCAATATATCACTGGATGCAGGAAGCACAGTAGAAATTGCTACCACCGACGGGGATATTTTAGTAGGTAATGGTTCAAATACTGTGAGTTTCAACAATGGAACCACTGTAGATTTTGCAAATACAACAATTGTAAACGCTGCAATCACAGGCTCATTGACAGGAAATGCTGATACTGCTACTGCCTTGGAAACCGCAAGGAATATAGGTGGAGTAAGTTTTGACGGTACGGCCGACATCAACTTGCCAGGTGTAAATGCCCAAGGAAATCAAGACACTACTGGAAATGCTGCAACCGCAACTGCTCTAGAAACTGCGAGAGATTTCAGCATTACTGGCGGCGGCATAACCGCAACTGCTCAAACATTTGACGGTACTGGAAACATCGTGCTGAATGCCAGCGTTGATAACAACAGCATCGAGTTGGGCACCAAGACAACTGGTAATTATGTAGCAACTATCACTGGTGCATCTGGACAAATTGAAGTTACAGGAAGTGGAACAGAGACCGCCGCTATAACACTAGGGCTACCTAATAATGTGGTTATTCCTAATGATTTGTCTGTCAACGGAGATTTAAATGTTTACGGAAGTGTAACTTCCATTGAAACCACAAATACCACTATCGCTGATAACATCATAATGCTTAACAGCAATGTCACAAACAATGTTAACGACAGCGGGATAATCATAGAACGTGGAGCTGCTGGCGATAATGCAATCATAGCCTGGGACGAATCTGATGATAAATGGATTCTTGGCACAACGACTGCGAATGATGTAAGTGTTGGAGATTTGACAATAACACCTGCCACGCTGGTAGTTGACAGTATTGAAACTATACAAAGTTTTAGTGGCAACGTAGTTGGTGATATTACCTCAAGCGGCACATCACTGTTTAATGACATAGAAGTTTCAGGAAATTTCACTGTAGATGCTGTTCAAGGTGATGTAACAGGAAATGTGCAAGGAGACGTATTAGGAGCTGATTCTGCAATTTTGGTTGATGGCACCAATAGACAGTTTATAGGAGCAGCTGATACAGCAGATGCTTTTACTACTCCTGTAACAATTACACTTGATGGAGATATTACAGGACCTGACGTGGTTTTAGACGGTGCAACCAGCAATATCACATTTGAAGCAAATGTTGTAAACGACAGCCATGAACACACTGTTGCGTTTATCACTGATTTCCAGACTGGAGTTGAAAACAGTTTTGACACACTTATAACTAACGGTACACAAGCTAATGGCATTACTTTTGCAATAGACAAACCAAATGATGCTCTAAATGTGTCGCTAGCAACGCCTACTCTTAATTTAACGAACACAGTAGGGGCAGGTATAACTGGATCTGCCACTTTGGATTTAAGTGGAACGATTAATATCGAAACTGAATTTGATGGTGAAATTGCTTTAGGCACTAATACTTCTGGTAGCTATGTAGAAAGTTTAGTTGCAGGCACAGGAATCGCACTGGCAAACAACAGTGGAGAATCGGCAACTCCTACAATTTCTGTTTCTAATATTCCAACTACAGAGCTTAACACGCCTTATATTATTTTAAACGACCAGAGCAACACTGAACAGGTGGACTTAGGAGAACAGCTAGATTTGATCGGTGCAGACCAGATCGAAATAACTGTTAGCAATCCAAACATTCTCACAATAGGGCACGGAACCAGCGGAGTTTCAGCCGCAACTTACGGCGGTACAAGCAATTTGGTTTCTATTACTGTTGATGCAGAAGGACATATTACTAGCCTATCAGATGAAGTATTTCCTAGTCCTACCGTAACTTTTGATCCAGCCGGACAGGTGATAGGAAGTTTCACCCTTGCAAATCTTGCAGGAACATCTACCCAGCTTGCTCTTAATGCTAATCTAGATGATTTGATAGATGTAGTTGTGCCAACACCTTCGGACGGAGACATCCTTGTTTACAACGGCGGAACTTCAAGATGGGTAAACACAGGTACTATAAATAACGACATTAAAGGATCTGTTTTCAGTGATGCTAGCGATTTACTAGTTGACGGCGTTAACGGAGAGTTAGTTTATAATCCAGGTAATCCCAGTGACTGGAACGGTACGGCTCCTACCACGGTAGGCGAAGCACTGGATAGATTAGCGGCTTGGATTACTGCAAATGGAGGAGCTGGATCACCTTAACGTGATCCGGTTTCTTCTAGACTTGATCTAATTTCTTTTTGAATTTCTTTAATATTGTCACTAACGCTGTCAAGCTTATCTTCTGTGTTTTTTAACAGTCTTGCCAGTTGGAAGATTTTAATCGTGCTCCACCACCACCAATACACAGACAGGCTGAAAAACAATATTGCCACTAGTACTAATGCGCCGTCAAACACTGATTCGTATCCTATTAAATAAGAAAAAAACACTAACCCCAAGCATACCATAGGTATTAGTCTGCCTGCCAACTGCCAAATATTGGTTTGTTGTATTATTTCTTGATGTTCTTTGCTAACCATTTCATTTACCGATCTGCCCAAACGGTTTCCACTCACCAGGGGAACCACTACGAATACAAACCCAACCTACCCAACCGGTTGGTCTAGGTTTTTCATTCCACACAACGTCGCCTTCTTTCCACACGCCTTGCTTTGGCGCTTCTGTGCCTACAGAAAACTTTTTATCTTCGAACTTTACGGGCCCTGCTGTAACGATATCACAGTCTGGACTGTTTACATTGATACCAAGTTTGCCCTGGATCATTGTGTTTGTTTCTATGTTAGAACCAATCACAATCTTGTTGCCTGTTGCTGATATTTGTATTCTTGGAACATTGTCGGTAACAATGTTTAGAGGGGTTGACGAAAAATTACCAATCTTGCTGGAAGTACCTTCTACGTCAATTATAAAGTCATTGTCAAGGCTTGCAATACCAATGGTGCCATTTGGCTCTTCTATGCCAAAGCCCAGTCTATTGCTGACATGACTGTAAAATATGTATTCATCTATTTCCACGCTGCCTGAAGTCTTTAGATTTTGCAGTTTACCCACTTTGGTTAGTTTACTGGAGTAAACTGTGTCGCCTAGTTTTTCTTTTGAAAGAACACTGACTCCGCCAATGTGATATTCTTTTTCCTTGCGAATGTCTAAATGCTCAGACATGTAAAATCTATCTGGATCTGGATTGAGAAGCAACTGTCTAGTGGGTCCGTTTCCTACCCAAAGCAGTCCCTTGCCATAAATGTTGCTGCCTTCGTCTGCGTGGAACTGTAAGGGTTCAGTTCTCTCTAATCTAGTGTCCGCGACATATTCCTCAACATTTACTTTTTTTGCAAATATTTCTCCAGCAACTGTGAGGTTGTTGTTAATTCTGGTATTTGAATTGATAGCAAGGGCATTTGAATTTATTTGGTTTACTGACAACACATCACTTTTGATGTTGTCGACTACTAATCCTGAATCGTTAACTACTACTTGCAGTCTAGTAGATTTATCCTTGATTCCTATGCTGGAAAAATCAGCTATTACTCCACCTTTAATATGATTGCCTTTTAAGGCGCCCATCGGAATACTAGTATGATCGATTTTAGCTTTGGAGTTTTTGAGTTTACTGTCAACTTCCAGCAGTATTTCATCCTTAAGACCAGAAGTGTCTACAATAAGTTCTCCTTGGACTTCTACGCTTCCAGGAAAAACAACATCGCCTACTATGTTTTTGGTGTGAATGTTCTTTGCGTGTAAGCCGTCATCCTTGACTTTGACTACGAGGTTTTTTGCAATGTCTATAATGCCGGTGCTTTGGAATTCGGTGTATACACCGCCACGGATAGCATCACCGGTTATGCTGTTCTCAGCCAAACTGGGCTGAGCGGATAAACTCTCAATGGCTTGGTTTAAAGAACTAATGCCCTCTTTTAATTGATCTATATTGTTGGAACGACTCATACATATATTTATCAGTTCACTCGCAGGATTATAGTATCAGTATTAAGTCGACCGTTCAATTTTGTGTCTGTAGTGCCGATGTCTTCCAAGAATTTTCTCAGAGCAACCTTGCCTGCTTTCTTGAATTCCTTCAGCGTGTCAGCGGGTTTTCGCAGTGTCTTTTGCACACTTTTATGCTCATCAAATCCCACTAGACTTGTGCCCTTAACCGAAATGGGTCCTGTCATGCTGTCTGCAATATACTTGCCAAGTTTGCGTGTCTTTACATTAAACACCCACACTTCATTTGCTTCCAGCATGTCAACCGGATTCAAACTCACAAGTTGATAGGTGTCATCTTGCTTCTTGTATTTCACTTTGGCTACTAGCTTGTCTTTGCTAGGTGCTTTCTTAACCCTTGGCTTGCGTGTGGTTTTTGCTTTGTCAATGACCACGTCACAGGCTCCAAGGATTTTTTCTAATCCTTCCAGATACTTTTTGATGTCAGTTTTGCTAAGATGCGAATAAGCATCTCTAAACTGTTGTGTAAGATCTTTTTCTGCTTCGTCTGTGATTTTTGCAATCTGTTGCGGTGTGGGCATACTGTTCGCAAGTTCTAAGTATTCTTCATACTCGCCGTAATAGAACTCACGTATTTTTCTTGCGTGTGCCTGTGTGATTGATTTTTCTGCAAAGTGTCCTGCAAAGTTAAAGTCTTTCTTGTTTTCGCGATATCCTTCCAACCATGCATCTATGGCATGACAGGCTTCTTGCGATTGATCTCTGATGCGGTCTTGAATGGTAGGAGTATAGCCTTTTTTCTGTTCTTCTGCTTGTTCTTCATCGACAGCATCTTTACCATTCTCAATAGCCCTGTCAATTTCTGCTTTGATATAATCTGTGAGAGGCTTCATGACACCGTTAGTGCCGTCCAGTCCTTCCCAATACTCTGCATGCTTTTCGTAGTAGTCAGGCACACCCATGTCCAGCATGCGCACACAGATAGCCGCAACTGTTCTCACACTGTCTGTTCCGGTAGCGGCTTTGGCAGCTTTGATATCACCTGCGGAATAACCTTCGTTCTTCATCCACTTCCACACGCCAGGCTGTAAGTCACTCAGTTTAAAGTTTTCATAGATGTAGTCCCGCATCTTGGTGCGCACATAATGAAACTTTTGTGGACTCCACGATTCGTATCCTGCCATATCAGGAATCTGTGCTTTAGGTGCTCTAGCTCTTGGTTTCTTTACCGCCATGTGTGTTCCTTAAAATATTGTGATTCGCAGTGTCTTATTGTTGTCAACGAAACTATAACTGACTTGCTCCTTTGTGTCAAGTGTTACAGTATAGCTTCTTCCGTTAGCATCAACAACCTCTACTTTTTCTAACTGTGCGAATTTATCCATTGGCAGGTCTGTCACTAATGCATCTGGCATTTCCTGTAACAGCTTTTCCTGTGCACTCATTTGTGTCCTGGGTGCAGGTTGTTCTTCTGGTGCTTGTGCGGGCTCAGGAGCCAGTCCGGGAATGTCTCCAAATTGCTCCATAAGTCTTCTATGTGCTTCTGTGCTCATCTCTTGCTCCTTGTTCAAATTTCAGCAGGTACAGTATATAGTCCTTCTCTTTCATCTCGCCAAACACACAGAATTCTACGCCATAATGCGAGGCTGAATATGCGGTTGTAAAGTCAGTTTCGATTCCGCGATCTTTACACCATTGTCCTAACGGTGTGTTTTGCCATTCTAGATAAGCCGCGGCAGTATATAGATATATTTCATCTATTTCTCCCACATATCCTTTATGCAGCCTAACCTTCACGATTTAGATCTTCTCACCTGCTTCAAAGCCGCGGAATGTTTTAAATCTAGGAAAGCGCAGACTGTAAGTGCCGTCCTGGTTTTGTGAAACAGCGTCTGCTCTGACTTCTACGATTTGACCAATAAGGCTATCGCGGCTATCCCAATATGCAATGCGATCATTGTCAGTAAACCCACTGCCACAGTTGACAAGTATGTCTTTACCGTCGTCGGTGCCTCGGCATACAATTGCTCCAAGACGTCCTGCATTCCTTCCAGTACCTTCTTCAACTTCCGTTACCTCTAAACTAACTTCTATAAACGGCTTGCTTTTAAGCCAGGCATGACTTCTTTTGCTTTCATAAGGTGCATCTGCATCTTTGATCATAACACCTTCGTATCCGCCGTCAACAGCCTGCTTGTTAAGCTCTACAAAGCGAGCTTGTCCTTCTGGTGTATCAAAGTCTACTTCTTCCCAATCCAATGCTTGTACGTGCTGTAGCATGTGACTGTTTTCTTCTACCCAGTGCTTGGTAAACAAACTGCGGATGTTTTGCGGCTTATCCCAGCCACCATTCAGGAAGTCTTCTAGCGGAGCACAATCAAACAGGTGTAACACTGCATCGTTTGCCCTAACATTCTCTTTGCGGTGCACCTGCTTCATTAAGTCTTGAAAGTTTGCACTCATTACTTCGCCGTCCAGCATCATAGGATAAGGTGCGGGTTTTTCCTGTAGTACTGCTTTTAGTTCTGTGATAATGTGCTCGAAGTTGTGGAACTGTTTGCCGTTGCGGCTGAACATCTCTACCTTTTCACCATTCACGTCGTGTATCACCGTGATCACACGAACACCGTCCAGTTTAACCTCTATCTGCTTTTTGCCTACCAGTTTCTTTTCATGATTGGCGGCATCGTGTGCTAACTGACAGGTGAACACAGGAACAGTGCCCGGCACCACTTTGTTCACTGTTTTTTCTGAAACACCACAGCGTAAATCTTTGATAAGAATACGACGATACCAATCATTCCACTGTTCGGTAGTTGCAATGGTTTGTGCCAATTCAATGGCGTCTCTCGCCGCATGTCCGGTCAGCTCGCGGTTGATCAGCTTGTCAGCAAGGTCTTTGAACACTTCCCAACTTAGCCCCTGGGCATTTTCGTGATCGCTCAGTGTAGCAGGAACCTGTTTGACACCAAAGGTTACCAGCGGATCCAGTGCCATACGCAGTCCTTCAAAGAACTCAGGCACACCTTCTTTGTGTGCAGCACGAATGATATCTTCTTTGTTTAAACGACTGTTATGAATTTCTAACTGTCGAATAATAGCGTCTGGCTGGGTTCGCATGTAATCTCCTGCTGTGGTAAACTTTAGATCGTTCATGCTTGTATTATATTACGGGCGGGGGAGAATGTCAACTAAAAGTGGATCGTATCTTGTCAACAAACTGGTGAACATGTTTTTCGGGGGTATTCTTGTTTATGCCGTGGCCTAGTCCACACACCCACCCTGTGCGATCAAGTTCTTGCATTTGACCACAAAACTGATCCAGTTGGCGTTCAAATCTATCCGTGGGATATAGCAGATAGTTTTCATTGAAGTTGCCCTGTACAAATCCCTGTGTGAAGTTGCCCATAACTTGGCTTATATCAACGGCACTGTCTACGCCTACTCCTCCCCAATACTTGTTTAACACCAGTGGGGTAATATCTGTGGTAAGTCCTTTACAGTAATATGCTACATCGTAGCTGGTAAGCTCATTTAGCAGATGCGTGTATGTTTCTTTTAGATATGTTCTGCCCAGTCTGTCTAGTCCGCTGTCGATCACCAATACTTTTTGTGCGCCTGCTTCTAATTGCAGAATAATCTGTTCTTTTATTAAGGGTAACACAACTGCTTTTAGGTATCTGTCTTTGAAATCAACTGGAGCCCGTTCTTCCACACCGTATGTCATCATGGTCCAGGGGCCGCCCACAAATCCTATTAGACTTTTATCGCTGGGAAGCACGGCGCGAGTAGCCTTGACTGCATCGCCTTGGAACTTGAGGAAATCCACCGCACGTTCTAAATCCATATAGCGTTCATGATTGTCCGGCGACACTTTCTCTTCAAACTGAGGTCCCGGATTGTACTGTAAATTTAAACCTAACCCTTCGAACGGAAACAGAATGTCACTGAACAGAATGCTTACGTCAAAGTCAAATTCTTGGATGGGTCCTAAAGCAACCTCTGCGGCCAGTTCCGGCGTTTTGCACAGCTCTTCAAATGTGTGCTTTTCTTTTAGATTTTGGTAGTGCGAATGGTATCTACCAGCTTGACGCATCATCCATATAGGAGGACAATCCTGGGCTACGCGATTACAGGCATTTGAAAATTTTTCGTTCATACACTATATATCAGTGCGGAACAGTGGCAGACACCATATTGGTTATTTGCCGAACGTTATCAGTCCCCAGATACTAAACCCAATCAGCGCAACTACACCCACAACTGCTCCTATCACAATAAGAGTGTTTTGCAATGCCTTTTTTCTTTTCAGCTTGGCACGCTTCTGTGCCTTCTCTTCTTCTTCACGAGACTTTTTCATGTCTGATTGAAACTTCAGCCAGTCGTCCCACATGCCACCACGACCTTGATAGATCATCATGTTCTTCAACTCTTCTTCTTGTTTCTTCAGTTGTTCAGCGGCCATAAAGGCTTGTAGATCACTTTTGTATCCGTGCTCGTGTGCTTTCTTTTGGATTTCGGTTTTAAGTCCGAAGTATTCCGCGACTGCTTCGCCAGCCTCGTAGATTTCTTTGCCGTTCTGTATGCTCTGTTTGATAACGTCAAACGCGGCATTAGCGGCCGCTAATTCAGCGATCATAGTGGTGCCCTCCTCCCACTTGTATTACATATCGTTCAGGGGATTATCCAATGCTTCCTGAACCATCTCAGTTAAATCCGTTTCTAACTGGCGCATATCACCGTCAATCCTGTCTTCGGTGCTACGCATTGTATCGCGAACGTCTTTTTCAGTTTCGCGCATTAAACTTTCAATCTCACGGGTGCTCTGTGCCACATCTTTTCTTACGTCATTCATTTCGTCACGAATGGTTTCTAGATGAGTTTCGATAGAGTCTTGGCTGTCCTTGACCCTATTTTCACTGGCATCAACTTTATCTTCCATTCTGTCAATGCTGGACTCCAATTTCAATATATCGTCACGCAACCCATCTTTTATATCTCTGGTGTAATCAATAGCTTCGTCTAATTTTAATTCTATCTCATTGTTACGCACTTCGATTGCTTCTACATCGAGATTGGTTAACTTTTCTCTCATGTCCATGTAATCATTATAAACCATGAACGCACCATATAAGCCGCCAATGATACTGCTTGTTAGTGCAAACGCCGCCATTGCTGTGGTTGGCGTTATCGTGATACCAAACAGTTTCATCTTTGTGTGTTTTAGGTTCTCAACTTCCGCTTCAAAGTTTTCAGTCATGTCCCCTAGGTCTTTATCACTCATTGCCCTCTCCTAATTCGTGATCTACTATAATGTATTCCCCTTGTTGCAATATTATTTTGCCTTCAGGGTATTTGTTCTCTTCAGCACACTGTGTTTGTATGCATTCTTGTATTCTGTCATATGTGTTATGGGTGTACTCTGCTATTTCCGAACCAAAGTACGCCAGAAACCCAAATATTATTGCTTCCATGCCCTTCTTGCCATTTCCTTATCTAATGCTTTTTGAAAGTTTGAACTTTTCGTGTTCAACTTCTTGATTTTCAAAGTGTCGCCCTGCCACTCACTGGTCCAGCATAATACAGGAGAATATTTTGTTCTTTCTGCACTATTCATACTGACTCCTTACCATCTGTTTGTGCTTTGCGTCACTGGCTCCGTTGAAAAAACGTGAACTGGGATTATCATAATTTTCCTGTCCTGCATAAACTTGCTTCGGAGGATAAATTTCACCGTCCGGTAATTGCGGTTGTTGATAAGCTCTAAAGTCTGGATTAAATCCTAACAGTGCCAATTGTGCTTCTTCTGAGTCGGAACCTGCAAGAGCTTCTGCCACTAATTCATCTTCCAGTGCATTTGATTCAGCAATGCTTTTTTCATTTGCCTGTTCCATTTCTTCTTCTTGCTCTTCTTTGATATCTTTCAGTGTGTTCTTGGCAATACTATTTACTACATCTGCAATTAGGTCTAAATTTAGTGAAGCCAATTCAATGTCGGCCATGTCCGCACCCTGACTGAGTTCATTGCTTTGTGCCAGTGCAGATTCTCCGGTGATATCCTCTGTCTGCACAGAGCCGCCCTGTGCGAGAGCAGTGTCGTTATCGTTGCTAGTTGAGCCTGTCATGCCCATTGAAGAATTACCTGTGTTATTACCGAAACTGTTTGATCCGAAACCGGTGCCTGCGCCATCAGTTGATCCAGGTGAACTCCAACTTGATTGGGGGTTAGCACTGCTTGTAAGACTCTGTGCTGAACTTTGCGATGCAATGCTTTGTGCACTGTTAGCAACACTGTCAGCCGCTTCTAGAGCGGCTAATTGATCGGTGTTCAGTCCTGGTCCTTGTGTTTGATTGCTGGCTGGCTCTGTTTCGGCCTGCGTTTCTTGCACATTTGATCCTGGTGCCTGCGTAGCTTGATCCACTCCAGCCATTCCAGAATTTGTTGAATCCATTGTACCATCATTTGTCCCTCCCATGGTAGAACTAGATGAGCCTGAAAAGTCTTGTGTGCCTGTACCGTATATATCTTGTTGAGGTGAAATCTGCGCCATTACAGCATCATTATAGCCTGGACATTCTGGTGAAAACGTAGGATCTGCTGAACACTGTGCTGACAGCAATACTCGATCCTCCAGGCTTTCGTCTGCTACAGGATTGCCTGCATATCTGTAGTTCAGTTTGATTGAAGGATCTTGAAATTCTGGACCGTAGTATCCTGCCCAGTATCCCAAATCTTTACCAGTCACATTTAGTTCAATCTCTGATAGAGTGTTTGCATCGAAAGGATTAGCAAATGTTTCTTCCCCGGCGAATGTTGTCCATTCAGAAATATAACGACTGTAATCATAGGTTTTTGAAAATACGGCATTGCCTTGTGTGTCACGAACCACTATTTCCACCTGAAAAGGATCTGCTGTGCTTCTACCGTTACCACTGTCTTTGTATTCCGAATCCCAATTCTTCACACGCCAAGAATAGTTGTAGCCTGTTGCTTCTATGCCAGCCTGTTCCAGTGCGATGTTTATTGCGGCGAGGTTTGTAAGTGTGCGTTCTACATATCCATAGTTGATCTGTCCGCCATATTGATCATTTAGAGCAGGACAACCACCACCTGAAGTTCCACCCCATCCTTGATTGAGTTCATAGCACCCACTCCAATATTGGCTGGTGTCTCCTATCAAGTCACCTGTCTGTCCCACAATGTATTCCTGTGTGGCCCAGTCTATCTTGTCAATCTGTATATAACTGTAGGTAGAGTCCATTGACCTATTGACGCAGACATCTGAACGACCCACATACACTTTGTTGACATCGTCTCGCAAGCAGATGTATTCATTGCCTAATACGCCGTCCGATCCTGTGGTTGAGTTTTCTGAATAGAA